>Ga0099364_10007534_pt1 | contig 15511 bp, 14 predicted proteins | sample TergutTh196P3_FD_73070 | JGI IMG/M metagenome (GOLD analysis project Ga0099364, IMG submission 73070) | Microcerotermes parvus P3 segment gut microbial communities from Pointe-Noire, Republic of the Congo - Th196 P3 | ecosystem: Host-associated > Arthropoda: Insects > Digestive system > Gut ... | reverse complement strand
AGTCCCGCCGGAGGCAAAGTCAACTTTTTATCAAAAAGGGCTTGACTTTCCTTAGCAGGTTTGAGCCTGTTTTAGGCAGCCTCCCTGACTTGCACGGATTTACTTGACGCCCAGGTTCCGCCGGGGAAGACGTATAGCATCTCGTCGTTTCTATCAATGACGCGCCACGCGCCAATCGAGCGTATCCATGTGGATTTTTTGGACTGCCTGCCAAGCTCGGTCAAGATGCCCTTTAGGATATTTCTCGGCTGCGGGTATCCGCTATACTGTAAATACTCGCCGGAAAACGTAAGCCCCTCAAACTTGATGCTGGTGGGTGTTTCGTAAATCCTGCGGTAGTTGCTGATCGCTTCATCGGTATCCTTTAAAACGAGCTTTATCATTCGCTCCATATACGCGACCTTTTGGCCTAGCCCTGTCGGCACGGAGTTTTGCGAAAGCCTATTTCTAAAGCCTGTACCGGGCGCGTTTCTGACAAATACATGTGCGAAAACCTCCGCAAAATCCTCCTCAAAGGAATAGGTGGAATAAGCGGATACAAAAACGGTATCGTCCGGGTTTGCGTACGCTAGCCGCCGGTTGTACCTGTGGCCCTTGTTAAACGCGGTCCACTCCTCCAGCATTCTGCTTCTGCCGTAAAGGGTTTGCGCCATTGCGTGAAACGCATGCCCGAACTCGTGGACAAAGGCAATGGGGTTTTCCCCCGAAATGAGGGCTTCGCCCCCGTGTGACGGCATAAAAATATAAATTTTTGATGTTTTTTGCTCGAAGGCCGCCATCAAATCCCCGCCGTCAAGCACATACCTGCCGTCGGTGGTAATATATGTAATATCTATTTTTTTGCCGTTTATCTTTTCATAATAAGCCGAAACCTGCCTGACAAGCGTTTCCGTCATGTTGGAAAGCGATTTGTCAAGCGTCTCCAGCGAGCTTACGGTGATGGCGGGCTTGCCGTTTTGGATATCATATGTAATGGTAATGCCGTATTTCCTCTCAAGCAACGCGGCATATTCCGAAACAGACACTTCCGCCCCCGCTGCCGGTAAATACAAAATAAATACGAGGCTTAACGCTAAAATCACAGATACGGTTCTTTTCAAAATTCATACTCCTATCTCATAATGGTGTGAATTGGCGGTTACATTCATTCACAGTATAACACAAACGAAGTTCGATTCGTTGTATTCCATATGAAATTAGAGTATCAATTTTATGAATATAAGTCAAGGGTTTATGTTTGATTGTGACGGTACAGCTTTTCGCAGTCAAGCCATCTGGGATGGGCAAACGACGGCCAAAAACCGCATCTGTTTGCGGCGTCAAAGTCAGCGCAGCCGCGTCTGGTATCGCAGCAGGGAAGCATTAAAATTTCCGGTATAATTCCGGAGTACAGCTCATCCCACGTTTGATTAGGTGGCGTACAGCAATCACGGCGGTCTGTAATAACAGTCCTTTCGGCGGAATCCCGATTTTCCTCTCTGCGCCTGCATCTTCTGTTCCTGCTCGGTGTATGCGCCATAAAATCAACTCCATATTAAATTCTATGTATTCCAGGTTTTAAAGCACACTCTAGTTTATGCCTTCAAAAAGCTTTTGCTACATTATTGAAAACCGCTTTCATTTTACGACAAAAATTCGGCACCAAACAAACCTATAATCATATCAGGGGATTCGGACATGGTGCAGGAAATTTACATAGACGTATTGCTTGTTACAAATTATATCGTTAATATGTTTTTGATTATGTGTACAGGCAAGCTGTCGGGCCGCTCGCCCGAAAGACGCGGAATCGTCCTAGCGGCGCTTTTTGGAGGGGCGGCTTCGCTGACCATCTTTTTGCCGTATCTCGGGTTTTTCGTGTCTGTTTTATTAAAGCTCGCCATTTCGGCAGCGATTGTGCTCATCGCCTTTTCCTTTGTAAACGCGCGTGTCTTTTTAAAGCAGTTGTTCCTCTTCTTTGCGGTAAGCTTCTCGCTTGCGGGCGTGGTCTTAGGGATATGGCTTCTGTTCGCACCCGGATGGATTACATACTACAATGGGATTTTGTATTTTGATATATCGCCTTTTGCATTGATAGCCACAACGGCGGCGGCTTATCTCCTCCTCCTCCTCGCAGACAGATTTGTAAAGGGAAATAAGCTTACAGATGAAATTCATGCGGTGACAATCCGCATGAATGGCAAGGAGGTTACCTTGCCGGGCCTTGTCGATACGGGCAACCGTCTGCGCGAGCCGTTCAGCAACTTTCCGGTGATTGTGTGCTATGTCCCTCAAATATCGGAGCTTCTGCCGGATGAGCTTACGGCTTTGGCGCTTGAGGGCGATATCTCAAGCCACACCGGCCACGGATTTCCCTTAAGGCTTGTACCGTACTCGAATATCGGCGGCAATGGAATTTTACCCGCCGTCAAAGCAGATTTTGTAATAATAAAAAAAAATTCTCATACGATTAAAATTGAACAGGCATACATTGGCCTTTCAAATAAAACAATAGGGGACGAAAAGTATTCATGCCTTTTACCCCCGGATTTAGTTGGAATCGAAACGAAAAAAATTACGGTGGTGCCGCGTAAATGAAGCAGCTTACGAGAAAAAATATCATCCACAGGATTTCCGACATTATCATTTTACGGTTTGCAAAAACGAAAATCTATTACATAAACGGGCCGGATACTTTACCCGCGCCCTTAACGCACGAAGAAGAAGCCGGTATTTTTTTAAAGCTTGAAGAAAAAGACGAAGCCGCCAAGCAGGCTTTGATTGTACATAACCTAAGGCTTGTGGTCTATATCGCACGCAAATTCGAGTCGTCCGGCGTGGGGGTTGAGGATTTAATCTCAATCGGGACAATCGGACTTATCAAAGCCGTCAATACGTTTTGCCCGTCGCGGGGGATTAAGCTTGCCACATATGCTTCGCGCTGCATTGAAAACGAAATCCTGATGTACATGCGGAAATGCCAGTCGCAAAAAAACGAGGTGTCAATCGACGAGCCCTTGAATATCGATTGGGACGGCAACGAGCTTTTGCTGTCGGATATTTTAGGTACGGACGTGGACAGCATCAACCGCCCGATTGAGCAGGCGATCGAAAAGCGGATACTGCTTGAAACGGTTGAGCGGCTCGGCGAACGCGAACGGCGCATTATGCAGCTCCGGTTCGGACTTATCGACGGGGAGGAGCGCACACAAAAAGAAGTTGCCGACATCATCGGAATCTCGCAGTCGTACATATCAAGACTTGAAAAGCGCATCGTCAAGCGCTTGAAAAAGGAGCTTGAGAGGATATCGTAAAAACGCGCTCAAAAGCAACTTGCGGAGCAAGTTGTAAGCGGGCAAAGCCCGCGCACGGGCGCGCGAAGCGCCCACCTTTTGTGCGCTTGAAGTTGCAGCAAAATCACAAGTGCGCCCGGCTGATGCCGGGCGCGCTTCTCTATTTGCTTTGGTCGGTATTGCGTCCGAGACCTTCCTTTTTCGCGTTGTGTGGCTGCGTAATGCCGGAGCTTAAAGTCTTGTTAGACGTTTTCGCGTCTTGCTTGTTCCACAGTGTGTTCACCTTGTTTTTCTCCTGTTTTTTTGACATTAGAGAACTCACCTCCGGTTTTATTCTTTCCTGCAACAAAGCGCGATATACAGCCTGCTCAGTTTTACTTTTGTATATAAGAATCCTGACCCGCTACCGGAATCTATGATTCCGGTAGCGGGCGCCCCAGAACCTTGAAACAGCAAAAGACGGACGCAAAACGCCGCTCAAGACACAAAGTATTTTACATTCGTGTTATAAGCAGCAGCTTGTTGATGCCGGACAGCGCATCGTCGTATTCGCCAATCAATGTGTTTTGCAGTATATCCTCCACCGCGCCGCCAATATCCACCGACTGCGTGAACGGCTGGATATCCTTGACGGCGGCGTTGATTGCGCGCGGGTCTATGCTTTCAATGGCCTCTGCTAATTTGGAAAGCCCGGCTTTCAACAGCTCCACGCCTAAATCACCGCCCTGCTTATCCGCATTGAGCACGCTACCGATGTCATCCAACAGCGACTCAAGCTCCGACAGCAGCCTGCCGTTCCGTGCTTTGATAAAATCCAAATCACCTTCATGTCCCGCTGCTTCCAGCGTGAACGCAAGCGCCGAAAGCTCGTCCGCGCCGATGTTGGCGGCAGCGCTCTTTAACGAATGTACATGGATGATATATAGAGGCAGGTCATCCGTTTCAAGGCACTTTTTAATTTCTCCAATCTTTTGGGCGCCGTCCCGCAGGAATATGCCAAGCGTCCGCTTATAGTTTTCCGCGGTTCCGCCCGACATGGCGATGCCTTTTTGGACATTCAGCCCTTCAATCCTGATGCCGGCACCCGGCCTCAGCGTTTCCACGCCTTTTGAGGACACAGATCTTTTTTGCTTTTCTTTGGGCAGCCATTTTTCCAAAATGGCGTTTAGCTTGATGATATCAACAGGCTTTGACAGGAAATCATCAAAGCCGTTTTCCATGAATATCTCTCTTGAACCGTAAACGGCGTTCGCCGTAAATGCGACAATCGGCATGTTTTCCGCATAGGGGCGGTCAAGCGCCCTGATTTGCGTAACGGCCTCCATACCGTCCATATCGGGCATCATGTGGTCCATCAGCACCAAATCGTACGGCTTCTCCGCAATGGCCTCGATTGACGCTTTGCCGCTTTTGCACAGCGTAATCCGCATTTCATAAGGCTGCAATAGCCCTTCGGTAACATGAAGGTTGGTGTCCACGTCGTCAACAATCAAAATATCGGCGTCCGGGGCGGTAAACCGCACGGTGGATTCTCCGTTTTCGGTGGAAAAGGGGCTGTCCGGAACGCCGTTTAAAAGATTGGCGACGGACATAGCGTGCGCCGGCGTGGCAAGTACGCTCAAATTGAGCTCGGCAACCGCCTCGCCAAGCCCTGTAAGCAGCACGATTTTGGAATCGGTTTCAAGCCGCCGGCATATCCCTTTCACGTTTTCATACAGGGAATACGCAATGAAAACAAAGGAATATATATACGGATTCCGTCATCTATGCCGTCAATAATTTAGGCGTCCACTGCGTGCTTGTTTCAACTGCCGCTGAATTTCGCAAGGAAATCGCGGGCGGGGGCTATTTGAGGGCGCGTAGATAAGCACCCGCTTTTCGTCCGGGTCGTTGACCGCCGCAAGTATTTCATGCCTGCGGATTTTTTGCGGCAGCGTAACGGTAAACATGCTGCCTTTTCCGGGCATTGAGCCGACCGCAATATCCCCGTCCATTGCCCTGACAAGGCTTCTTGCGATAGGAAGCCCCAGCCCCGTTCCCTCAACACCCCTGTTTTCGCTTGTATCGCTTTGGGTGAACTCGCTGAAAATTTTCTCGATATCTTCCTCTTTTATGCCCTTGCCGCTGTCCGCGACCTCCATTGTAAGGCAAAACGTGTTTTCATCGGTTTCTTCTCCAGTGACAGTAAAGGATACATATCCATTTTTTGTATATTTTACGGCGTTGTTCAAAAGATTGAGCAGTATCTGACGAACCCTGATTTCATCACCGTAAAGCGCGTTTGGTATACGGCTGTCGATGCGTACGGCGAACCACAGCCCCGAATCGATAAACCGCATTCTGATAACGCTGATTACGTCATTGATTAAGGATGAGAACAAATACTCGCCCGGAATGATTTCCAGCTTTCCGCTTTCTATTTTTGAAAAATCCAGAATGTCGTTGATGATGGACAAAAGGCTTGCGCCCGCATGCTTAATCGCGGTGATATGCCCGTTGGCGGCGGGCGGCAAATCCTCGCGCAGCGGCATTCGGGAGAACGCGCTGAAATAATCCCTGACAAACTGCGCTACCGCTGGGTCGTCATCGTCAAAAGAAAAGGGTGACGTATAGTACACGTTTTTCATCGCGTCTGACAGGTACACGTAAACCAAAAGCCCGTCCCACGCGTCGGCGCCTAACAGCAGCGCATCCTCAAACCCCAGTTCATAAGCGGTATTGACAAGGTTCCCCGCAAGGTGGTAATCCTCCGCGCAATAGATGGCATCCGGGGGTTCGTCCTTATATTTTTCTAAAATAATATGAAAATCATCTTGTGAATCATATCGCTCCACAGCAACAACCTGTCCGCCGTACGCCCGAAAGAAATCCGCGAAGGTGTCCGCAAGAAGCCCGTAGCCTTCAGCGGCCCCATTGCGCAGAACAAGCGCCGTTTTTGCGGCTAAGGAACGGCGCGCGAATGACGCCATCGCTTCGGCCTGATATTCATCGACAAAAATGGCCCGGAAGACATTCGGCCTGCCCTGCGTGACATTCATGTTCGTGGCGGTAGGGGAGATAATCGGCATGCCGTTACCCTCCGCCGCCTTTGCAAGCGCCTTTGTAACGTTGCTGTAGCTGGAGCCGATAACGGCGACCACGCCCCGTTGCTTTAAAGCATGGTATTGCTGTACGATATATTCCTCGTCGCCCTTGTCGTTTAGCACGATGATGTCCAGCTTTTTTCCCAAAACGCCGCCGTTTTCGTTGATTTCCTGCTTTGCAAGCTGTATGCCGCCCAGCGCGCGCAGCCCCTCATCGGAGAATTCGCCGGTAAGCGGCAAAAGCGCGCCGATGGTGATATATTCCTCCTGTTCATGTTTCGGGGAACAGCCGGCGGCGACCAGTACGATAAGTATAATTAAGAAAAAATAGGCTGTCTTTACAGTTATGTTGTTTTTGCCCAAGAAAAACCTTGACATCACTGCAACTCCTGTATTATTTAAAATGTGCGGCAATTTCCTCAAACCGACCCGAAACCCCGAGGAACAAATCAAGCAAAACCGGATCAAAATGTTTTCCCCTGCCGTCAATCATAATACTGACCGCATCCTTGTGCGTAAACGCCGATTTATACTGCCGTTCTGAAATCAGCGCGTCATAGACGTCGACTATCGCCATAAGCCGTCCCAAAAGCGGGATTTCCTCGCCCTTCAGCCCGTTTGGATACCCGCTTCCGTCCCATTTTTCATGGTGCGATACGGCAAGAACCTTCGCGTACTCCAAAAAGGCCTGTTCCGTCGTGCTTTCCTTGATTTTATCGATAATGGTCGCACCAAAAGTTGTATGCTTCTTGATTTGCGCAAATTCCTCGTCTGTAAGCCTGCTAGTCTTTTGCAGGATGCTGTCCTTTATCGCGATTTTTCCAACGTCATGAAGCTGAGCCGATTGCAGCACAAGCGTGACGTCCCATTCAGCGGTTTCTTCTTCATATACGCCTTGGTCTTTCAGGGCGGCAAGCATGACTTTCAAATACGCCTGTGTACGTTCAATGTGCCCGCCGGTAATGTCGTCGCGGCGCTCCACAAGCTCCGCCATTGTTTTCAGGACGGCGTTTTGCAGCTCCGTAACCGTTTTGGTCTTTGCCTCGACCATGCTTTGCAAATTGTTGTTGAAGTCAACCAGCTCCTGCTTCTGGGATTCCACAAGCAGATGGACTTCAATCCGTTTGAGCAGAAGGGGCGGGGAGAACGGTTTGCTTATGTAATCGATTGCGCCCAGGGACAAGCCCTCAAGCTCGCTTGCGCCGTCTTTTTTCGCTGTCAAAAACATAACGGGGACATTCGCCGTTTCCGTCTTGCTTTTGATTTTCCTGATGACCTCATACCCGCTCATTTCCGGCATTTCAACGTCTAAAAGAATCAGGTCGGGGATATTCCTTTCAAGCACTTTTAGAAGCCTCGCGCCGGAATTAAGCGTAAGGATATCATAGTAGGCGCTGAGCGTATCGCGGCCTACCGCCAGATTTGTCGCGTCGTCGTCCACAAGGAATATCGTTTTATGTTTTTGTGCCATACCGTTGTCACTCCCTTCAATACGGGGTGGTTTTAGAGCCTGTATTCATAAGCGAAAATTTGCCGCTGGAACGGTGTTCTGAGTTATGAATATAGCTCTTAGGGGCGGGGTGGTTTCTTTGCGATATATGCGGCGATACAAACCGCCTTGGCGGCGCTTGTTTCCTTTGCGCGCGGTATGAATTTTAATGCGCCTTTCACGCCGTCCAGGTTTTCAAATAAAATGAGCTCGCCTTCGTTCAAATCTCTTTTCATGATAAGCTTTTCGTTGCAAAACGCGGTGATTGAAACTTGACCCGCAGGGCAGTAAAGCACACAATATGAATTTAAAAAATGGTTTTGCGTAACGTTCTTTAAAAAGCAGGTGGCGTTGTTTTCGCACGCAATCAGCTTTCCGTCATAATCCTGCGACAATATCAGGTTAAAATCCTTGCATGCGCCGAAGCCCTTGCTCTGCCAGCCGCCATCGAAATAATCCTGCTCAAAAGGTGCGAGCGATATAGTGTGGCGGCCGTCGTGCACCAAAGTCAGGTTACCCTCTAAAACCATGATATGCCGCATAAACCCATTAAAATCCGAAAAAGCAAACTCCGGTGCGCCCGTTATCGCGGTGCTGATCCACCAGTCAAAGCTTCTGTCCTCAAAATCCGCGCCGTCGGGCGAAATAAGCAGCTCGGCGCTTTCGCCGCCGCCCCATTTTCTGATACGGCGGTTTTCACTTGTAACCACTTCATAATGAAGTGCCGCCGAATCCCCGCCCGCCGCTTTAAATACACCGCGGTCGTTTGCGTGTCTAAGCGGCAGGTGATTGACTGCAACCGCTATGCAAATGCCGATAACCGTATCGATAACGTAGTCCGCGGCGTATTGAAACGGGCTTGCAAGGCTGTAATCCAGCATGATGATAAGAAATACGATGGAACCAATCGCAATACTGTTGTTGCGCTTTAACAGATTAAAAGAATAGATTAAGACGATAACCCCGGCAGATACAATCACATACCACAAAAACGCGTCATCCCGAAGGCCGCCCGCAAGCAGTACCAGAATAATGCCGAACGCGCCGCCTATCACCGCACCGGTAATGCGGTTCACACCATCCTGCACGGAGCGCCTGACCGAATCCTGCATGGAAAGGATTGCCGCAAATAACGCAAGCAACACATTTTCACGGCCGATAACCGAATAAAGCGACAAGCACAAAAGGATTGCAATCGCGGTTTTTATCGTGCGAAAGCCCGGCAGAGGTATTTTTGTTTTTTTCATATGAACAGCCTCCAACCCCCTGCTTGTTTTGAATCCTGTCCCAAACGACGCGCAATTGTTCCGCGTGAAACATTTATACCGTTATCATAAAGAATCATACCATACGAAACTGTGTTTTACAAGATTATTCTACGGAAACCGCCAAAGTGACAGTTGAAATATTTGGCTTAGTTTGGTATTATTTACAGGAATCCTTAAAAACCGGCATATGATACGAAGAGAAGAAAATATATGAATGAAAGATAAAACGCTTACGGAATACAGGATGATAAAGACTTTTGAAAAACGCGGGGTGAAGTAAATGAAGTGCGCAAACAAGGAATGCCCTTGCCCGAAAGCGGAATGCCCGAGGCACAGGCAATGCTGCCTCTGTGTTGTAAACCATAAGAATACCGATAGCCTGCCTTTTTGCCTGTTTTTAGATAACGAAGGCGACAAGACGGTCGAAAATTATTACCGCAAGCTGAAGAAACGGTTTGGGAGTTAGGGGATGAACAGGCCCCCCGGCGCGAAGCGCCGGGGGGGCCAATCAAACGCAGTCAAGTAAAAGCCGCCCGTGGCTGTGCGGCGTATGTCACGTCTTGAAAACACATACGTGTTTTCAAGTTTGCTGATTATACGCTGCTTTTTAGTACAGCAATTCACCGGTTACTTTTTCAACCGCCTCGACGATTTCCCCGCTTTTGACAAGCTTAAGAACCTTGTCAAAGTCTTTATACAGCACGCGGTCTTCCTCTACCGTTGAAACAGCTTTCCGTATCACGTCGTAGGCCGCCTGCGTACCAATCCCGAGTTTCTTGCCGATATCCGTTTTGTTGAGGTCGATTCCCTGCGCCGCAGCCGTAAGCTCAATCGCCAAGACACGGGCCGTGTTGTCCACGATGTCGCGGGCTTTTCGCGCGGCAATCGTGCCCATGCTTACATGGTCCTCCTGATTTGCGGACGACGGGATGGAATCTACGCTGGCGGGGTGGGCGAGCACCTTGTTTTCCGAAACAAGCGCCGCCGCCGCGTACTGCGCAATCATAAAGCCGGAGCAAAGCCCGCCGTCCTCCGTGAGGAAGGGAGGCAGCCCGCTCAAATCCGGGTTTACAAGCTGTTCAACGCGGCGTTCCGATACGCCGGCAAGCTCCGCCGCCGCAATCCCGAGGAAATCAAACGGCAGTGCAACCGGCTGCCCGTGGAAGTTCCCGCCGGAAAGCGCCTTGTCAAGCTGTGGCAGGATAACCGGGTTGTCGGTCACGGAGTTTATCTCAATCTGAACCTTTTGCAGCACATAATTGACGGCGTCCTTGCTTGCGCCGTGGATTTGCGGCACGCAGCGCAGGGAATAGGGGTCTTGTGTGCGAACCTCGCCCTGATGTGTCGCGCGCTCACTGTTTTTCAGTATGGTGAGCATGTTTCGGGCGGTATCCATCTGCCCCTTGTGCGGCCTGATTACGTGCAGCTCCGGCAAATACGCGTCGGTAATGCTTTTCAGCGCTTCGCACGTAAGGCTTGCGGCAATGTCGCTGAGCTTCACAAGCGACAGCGCGTCATAAGCCGCAAGCGCGCCCGCCGCCGTCATGACCTGGGTGCCGTTTATCAGGGCAAGCCCTTCCTTCGATGTTAAGGAAACCGGCTGCAGTCCGGCGGCTTTCAGAGCCTCGCCGCCATCCATAAGCCTGCCTTTGTAATACGCCTCGCCAAGCCCCAGCATAGGAAGCACCATATGCGAAAGCAGCGCCAAGTCCCCGCTCGCGCCAAGCGAGCCTTTTTCCGGGATTGCCGGAACCACGCCGCAATTAAGCATATCAAGCAGGGCCGCAACCGTTTCGAGCCGGATTCCTGAAAACCCTTTTGCGAGGGCGTTTGCGCGCAGCAGCATGACAGCCCTTGCGATGTCTTCCGTAAAGTGGCTTCCCGTGCCGCATGCATGGCTTACGATGAGATTTTTTTGAAGCGCTTCCGTTTCATGCCGGGAAATCGGTATGTCGCTGAACTTTCCAAACCCGGTGGTGATTCCGTAAACTACGCGACCTTCCTTGACAAGCATATCGACATATTCCCGCGATTTACATATGCTTGACTTCGCGCCGTCCGTAAGCCGTACGGTTTCGCCGTATCTCGATACTTTTACTACATCCCCGATGGTCAGGTTGTTGCCGTCAATCAAAACCATTTGCTTTCACCTGTTATCCTGCTTTTTTGACAGTATACCATATCCCGCACAAAAAACCTATGTAAAGTGATTGAAAAAAAGTTTCATTTTTGATAATCTTGTATTAGAACCTGTATTCACAACAAAGAAATGACGATACGGCGAGGCGGATTGCTTCGCAATCGTGTTGAACTGTACATGAACTATCGTTCATGTTCGTTCACATCTTTGCCGGTCAAGGCAATTTTTCGCAGTAATACTTGCGTATTGCAAGAAAAATTAACGCGGAACGGTGGAGGAATCGCCGTCGTAGCGGCATTTCGGCTTGTGAATACAGGTTCTTAACCATGAGCGTCACGCATAATTTATTTGTGAGGTGATGTTTGTGGTAGGATTAAAACGCGCGGTTGTTTTTTTCATATTTTTAGCCATGATTATATTGCTGGTGGTCTCGGTTCGTTTTATTACGCGGGTCAAACCGGTGATGGCGGATTTAGATATGCTGCCGACCATTGTGATAGACCCCGGGCACGGCGGCATGGACGGCGGCGCAGTCGGGGACGGAGGCAATGTTCTCGAAAAGGATATCAATTTGCAGATAAGCCTTATGTTAAGGGACCTTTTCATCTTAAGCGGGTTCGATGTGGTGATGACGCGGACTACCGATATCTCAATACACGACGAAGGCATCACAAGCGTCAGGAAGCAGAAAACCTCGGATTTGAACAACCGGCTGAAAATTGCAGGCGCCAACCCGAACTCTATTTTTATCAGTATACACCAAAACAAATTTTCAGACCGCAGGTCAAAGGGGACGCAGATTTTCTACAGCCCAAACAACCCCGTCAGCGAGCAATACGCCAAAATATTGCAGGATAATTTTGTGTCGATGCTGCAGCCCGAAAACCACAGAAAGCACAAAAAAGCGGGGAAGAACCTGTTCCTTATGTATCAGGCGAAGTGTCCCGCCGTGCTGATTGAATGCGGATTTCTGTCAAACCCAAGCGAAACGGCGCTTTTAATCGACGAGGAATACCAAACCAAGATAGCGTTTGTCATCTTTACTTCGACCATGGATCTCTTGGGATTAGGTGAGACCGCAATATAAAATATAATATAAAATATAAGGAAGTACATAAATATGGCTGCAAAATCAAAATCAAGCTACGTTTGCTCCGATTGCGGGTTTGAATCCCCAAGCTGGTACGGCAAATGCCCGTCCTGCGCGCGATGGAACACCCTGGAGGAAATCGAAATCCCACGCGAACATAAAAAAAACCGCGCGCTGGCTGAAAGCGCCGGCGCTAAAGCGGCAAAGCTTTGCGCGATTGACCCGCATTTGGAAATACGCCGCGATTCCGGGCTGCGCGAGCTTGACCGCGTGCTTGGCGGCGGCGTGGTTGACGGCTCCGTGGTTCTTTTAAGCGGTGACCCGGGCATCGGCAAATCCACCCTGCTTTTACAGGTTTGCAGCTTTTTTTGTAAAAACAATACCGTTTTATACGCGGCAGGGGAGGAGAGTCCCCGGCAAATCAAGCTCCGCGCGGAACGCCTCGGTGTTGACGGCGAGAACCTATATGCGATAGCGGATACCGATATCGAAAACATACTCGGCTCTATCGCGCACATCAAGCCGGGGATTGTGATGGTGGATTCCATCCAGACCATGAATTTTTCGGCCCTCAGCTCGTCAAGCGGCAGCGTGACGCAGGTCAGGGAATGTACGCAGCTTTTGATGCGGGCGGCGAAAACAAACGATATCCCCGTTTTTCTGGTGGGCCACGTCAATAAGGACGGCGGCATCGCGGGCCCCAAGGTTTTGGAGCATATGGTAGACGTCGTTTTGTACTTTGAAGGCGAGCGTCTTTCGAGCTACAGAATATTACGCGCTGTAAAAAACCGGTTTGGTTCTACAAATGAGATAGGTATGTTCGAAATGGGGGATACCGGGCTATCCGACGTGGAAAACCCTTCCCTGATGCTGCTTTCCGGGCGTCCGGCAGGGGTATCCGGCACTTGTGTCGCGTGTGTTATGGAGGGTACCCGCCCGATTCTCGCCGAGGTTCAGGCGCTTGCCGGAAAAACGGGCTTCGGCACGCCAAGGCGAATGGCGACAGGGTTTGATTTTAACCGTGCAACCTTAATCATTGCCGTTTTGGAAAAGCGCTGCGGATATTTCTTCGGTAATCTTGATACGTATATCAACATCGTCGGCGGCCTCAAGCTGGACGAGCCTGCGTCCGATTTACCGGTTGCACTCGCGTTAATCTCCAATCTGCTCGACAAATCCGTGGACGAAAACGTCGCCGCCTTCGGCGAGATTGGGCTGGCCGGTGAAATCCGCTCCGTGATACACGCCCAGCAGCGTGTAAATGAATGCGCAAGGCTTGGGTTCACAAAGCTGATTTTACCGGAAGCTTCGGCGAAAGGTATCACCGGCCCGCCCGGCGTCATGTTGGTTCCTGTGAAGAATTTATCGCAGGCGATTGACTCTTTGCTGCGTTAACCGTTTTGGGCGCGGCTTTAAAGTAGCCGCATTTTGCACCGCCACTCGCGCTTGTAAGGCTCGAAATATGGTTTAAAGAGCAATATCCGTCTTTGTTATGCCGGCATTCCTCGTCGCACGTAATGATATTCATTTGGCTTCACACCTTTCCAGCGGCGAATTTTTCGTTATGAATACAGATTCTTATATTTTCTTTTATAATACATAAAATATACTTCCATATTCCGTAAAAATATGAAAAGACATAGCGTTAGCTTACGTGAATGAATTTGAATGCCACTTCACGTGTAGCTCCACGCCATTGTGCCATGAGCATAAATACCGCCGTCCACGGTTAGGACGGCGGTTCTTGTGTTTCAGGAGGTTCTGATGCTGCCGCTATTCCCGACGGCTCCGATACCGGCAGCCGAAGGAGTATCCTAAGTTCATCTTCCAAATGGCGTATATCGCGTATATATAAGACCGGCAGCCCGGCGGATTCATACGCAACGGTTATGAAACCGTCTATTTTTTGGCGGCTTGTCCGCTCCTGACCCCGGTCGCCGGTGCTATCGGCCAATTTCAAAATCAAAGCAGGCTGGAATGTCGTTTTGTCGCATAAAACAAAATCGGCCCGCTGCTGGCCTATGACAAGCTCGGCTGCTTTTTTGTCACTGTAGCCCATGCCTTTATTGGGTTCAAGCAGATCCCACATCCTTACTTTTGCGAAAATGAGATAATTGTGCTGTGAAGACATTTTATACAAGCTTTTTAAAACGGCGACTTCATTGGGGGTCATAAAGTTTCTCTTTTGGTATTTGTAGTTTTTAAGCACCGGTTCAGATTCCGGAGAATTCAGCCAACTGACTACGCCAATGATGATTGTGGCAAGAATCATCACCATGATTGCAATAATAATATATATCTCAAGCCGTTGAAAATCCATTCTGCAAAACCCCTTTAAAATAAAAGTCACAATTCTAATTATAATTATAATTGTAATTTTATCAAGTTCATATTTAAGCCGCAGGGAAGGGGCTGTTTTTGATTTTAGATATTGCACTTTATAAACCTATCATTCTTTGTGAACACATGTACGAAGAGGATATGAACGGTTCAAACGTGCCTGACGGCGCGTAAAAATAAAAAATTGCCGTATCGCGGTGGCGGTACGGCGGAAAAGAGGTAAGGAATGGCGGTACTAACGATCACAGGAATGCGGGAATACGACTTTATCGACGAGGATACAGGAGGCCAGGTCAGAGGAATGAGCGTGTATTTCATCAGCGAGCTCCTCCCGGATGCCCGAAATAAAAATCTAAAACAGGAGGGCTTCGTAACCGGCAAATTACCGGTGAAGTTCGGGACGGAGCTTTACGCGAGAATGCGTTCGCAGGACTACAGCCGCCCCTTCGAAGCGAACGTGCAGTTTGATATCGTTCCCGGCTCCGCGAAGCCGGTGCTGTCGGATATCAGCATTCCGAAAAAGTAGGTGTTAGGGTTAGAAGGGGCGGTATGTCTTTCGCCGGGAACAACCCCACGCGCCGTGCGCGTATCCAGCAGAACAGGTGCGCAAAAGATATTTGATGATAGCATGGTAGCACTTGTATGGCTAGTGTAAAGGTGAACCCCCCTTTTCTCTTATCCAGCAATGCCCTTTCATGCACCTTCCGGAGATTGGGGCTTGGGATGGCGGAACAGGCAGTCTAATCCGGCAGTATTCCCCGCGCCGTGCGCGGCGGTTCCCCCCCCCCCGGCTTCCTCCCCGCACAACTTTCCCCCCACCCTGGCAACG
>Ga0099364_10007532_pt1 | contig 15513 bp, 15 predicted proteins | sample TergutTh196P3_FD_73070 | JGI IMG/M metagenome (GOLD analysis project Ga0099364, IMG submission 73070) | Microcerotermes parvus P3 segment gut microbial communities from Pointe-Noire, Republic of the Congo - Th196 P3 | ecosystem: Host-associated > Arthropoda: Insects > Digestive system > Gut ... | reverse complement strand
CTCTACTACCTCTCCCCCTCTCGGGGCAATATCACTTCTCTGAACGTTTCCGGCTGTACAAGTCTGCAAACGCTTAACTGCTACTATAACCGTTTGACTTCTCTGGACGTGTCCGGCTTGATCAATCTACAAACGCTTTCGTGTTACGATAACTATTTTACGACCTTGGACGTGTCCGGTTTGACGAACCTGCAATCGCTTCGGTGTGAATCCGACAATTTGTCTTCGCTGAACATTTCCGGTTTGACGAACCTGCAATCGCTTTCGTGCAACAACACGTCAATGGCCTCGCTGGCCCCTTCCGATTTGACCAATCTGGAAAGTCTTACTCTCTATTTTTATTCGGTGACCACGTTTGACCTTGATATTTCCGCGTTAACGAACCTACAAACTCTCTTAATACAAGCCCGCACGAATATCACGTTGAACGTTTCAGGCGGGACACAGAAATCTCTTAGTGTAGGTATCAACGATGGCATCTACTATGGCAACCTCAACACCCCGCGGGTCTCGCTAAACGTGTCGGGCTCGGCTAATCTGCAATCGCTTGATTTACGACAAACCCACCACATGACAATGCCTTCGCTGGACGTGTCCGGCTTAACCAATCTTCAAACGCTTGATTTATCCGGTGTCTCCAGAATTACTTCGCTGAACGTGTCGGGCTTAACGAATCTGCAATCGCTTAATTTAAAGAGTGCCAACTCACTGACATCGCTGAACGTTTCCGGCTTAACCAATCTGCAATCGCTTGATGTAAGATACCCCTTATTTACTTCTTTGGACGTATCGAGTTTAGTCAATCTGCAAACGCTTAATTTAAATTCTGCCCTTTCACTGACTTCGCTGGACGTGTCGGGTTTGACCAATCTGCAAACGCTTAGTTTATATGCCCCTTCACTGACTTCGCTGGACGTTTCCGGCATGACCAATCTGCAATCGCTTAGTTTCTCCCAAGTCGATTCACTGACCTCGCTGGACGTTTCCGGCTTGACCAATCTGCAATCGCTTAGTTTCTCCCAAGCCCATTCACTGACTTCGCTGGATGTTTCCGGCTTGACCAATCTGCAATCGCTTAGTTTCTTCCAAGTCGATTCACTGACAACGTTGAACCTGTACGGGACGCCGTTAGCAATTTTAGTGGAACACGAATTTTCGTTGTCGTCGCCTGGTTATCCAAACGGCCTGTATTATCAAGGAGACATTTACGGTCATCACAGCCGTACATATCTTCGGGTGGATAATAAGATGGTCGAACTCACCAGCGTTCCTCCGCGGTTGGACACGTTGACCAACCTCCGCGCAACGACAACGGCCCAAACGGCACTGGCGATCCAATGGAACGCCGTTTCTGGCGCAACGGAATACGTTTTGGAACGTAGCGCAAACGGTACGACCTTCATAGAAGTTTATCGAGGTGTTTCCGCAAAGTACGTCGATACAAACTTGACACCGAACACGACTTACGAATACCGCCTTCGAGCCGTCGGCACGGAGTTTTTGGACGTCATTCCCATCAAGACCGCCGTAGCGACCACCGCCGACACGCCGATTGTTCTTGATACGAAAATAGAAGCAAATGGCCGTACGACAATCTCTTGGACCGACCTCGGCCAAGGATATGTGTACACAGTATTCAAGGCGGGGCGAAACGTCGTATCTTGGGGCAGTGCAACGTCTTATGTTGACGACAATCCTCCGGAAAATGGCGTTGAAGGTTACGCCATTATGGCTTATCATCCGGATTGGGGGCCGTCAACGCTGGTTACAACAGTGGCGTGGACGACTGCTCCTCCGCTTGAAATTACGGGCCACGAGGAACTGCCGAACGGCAATATTAGGCTGATTTGGGACGTCGAGCCGGGAATGCTGGGTTACGTCATTAATCGTTCTGGAGTTAACGTTTCAGGATCGCAGTACATTACTGCTGGTGAGTGGATTGACACAAATCCTCAATCTAGTAACGATTATATGCTCCTTGCGATCTACGCAGACGGCGTAACGTTTTCGAATCTGTACACGGTCAAGAAGTCGGTTCAATCGAGTGCTTCGAATGTACTTGACGCTTTTTGGAGTGGATACGGCATTGAAGACGACCTATTCTTGGGCGTCTGACAACATCAGAGCCACAATCGTCTGATTGCGGTTCTGATTTCATTCGGGCTTTTCTGAGGAAATTGGCCGAAAATTCACTCCGTCCAACAGTGCTGCGTAAGAAACCGCCCCACCGGATGAACTTTCGACTTTGCAGGTCGACAGGCTTGGGGTATTGACACTTTGCTTGGCAAAGGTTAAACTACTCGTGGTTCGCTTTTGATTTGCGGTAGAAATTGACAAGTTTCCGACAAGTGAAAGCGAGGAGTCATAAGTTTTCGTCGCCCCTTTAGCTCAGTTGGTAGAGCAACGGACTCTTAATCCGTGGGTCGAAGGTTCGAATCCTTCAGGGGGCAGTTTTCCTAAAGCATTACAAGACGCCACTTTATGCCACAACGGTTTTACACGTCGGGACTTACGGCAACCCGGAAATTGCTGAAAATCGTCCTCGTTGGTGCCCATTGGGGCGACTCTTGACGGCACCAATCCCGGCACCGGAGCCTATGATGTCACCATTCCGGGCACCTTCCAGTATATCGCGGGGAGTGTTCCAATCACGTTTAATGGGAGCGTTGGGGGGCATGGTGTTTCAATATTGAGAAGTACGTACCCAGTTGTTGCAGGTGTCTGATTTCCGCTTTTATCTCCTGTTCAGTCGAGACAAAAGATAAAGGAGTTGAAGTAGTGCCATGAGCGTTCCGGCAACGTATGTCAAAGCGGCGGCGTTCAAGACCTTTTTCACTTGCCGGGTCTGTTCGCTCGAAACAATGCCCAGAGCGGCAAGCTGTTGATTGGCCCGTCTGCTGGCGTTGAATTCCACCGGGAGCGTGATAATCTGAAAGAAAACGACAAAACTGAAGAGGACGATACCGAGCACGGCGAGAAAAGACAGCGACTGGACGACTAGACCGATAAAAAACAAGATGAAGGCCATGTTCGATCCAAAGGACGCCAGCGGTACGGCGAGCCCCCGCAAAACAAGCGGCGTGTAACGGACGGCATCTTGGATGGCATGGCCCGCTTCATGGGCCGCAATGCCGACCGAGGCAGCGGAAGCATTGCCATAGACTGCCGGGCTTAATCGCACAACCTTTCTCGACGGATCATAGTGATCGCTCAAATGACCGCTGACCTGTTCGATGGCAACATTGCGCAAGCCCACCGAATCCAAAATCCGTCGGGCGGCTTGGGCACCGGTCATCGACGCCGGTACACGACTGGCGGTGGCATAGCGACTGGAAACCATCGCCTGCGCGATAAAGGCCAACAGCATGGCCGGTGCCACGAATACCAAATACATCGGGTCAAACATCATGGGAACATCCTCCAACCTAGCTTCTTCTTTGTTATTTTAACGTATCTTTTTGGTAGCTCAAGAACGGGCGTCAACAATGGGTCCGACAAATGTCCGCTATCAATTGGTCTTTTTTTCGGCCTCTTGCTGGCGTTTGACATAATCGCAGTCGTCCGCCGAGAGTTTTGCGAGACCGATCAAGCGGGTAGTGCCATCGGCAAGTTCCAACATTACGTCGGTGTTGGTCGACGATAGGTATTTGGCCTCACGACTGTACTTACCGCTTATACTTGTCCAAGTCCGCATGGCAATCGGCTCTGATGTCAAATTTTTGCCTGTGTCTGTGTTTCTTTCACGCCTTAGATTTTCAGATTCCTCTATGAGTTGTGACGTCGGTTTGATTCTTCTGAAGATTTCATCTGTGTCCGATGGAGGCTCGTACATATTCTCCAACCGTTTTTTTGCGTCCTCCGTCTGCTCAAGTCTTCCTACTGTTTCCTCGTGCTTGCGTTTGTACCACTCACGTTCTGCTTCCCTTTGTCCTAACAGTTCTATCAGCCTCTCGTATTTCAATCTCAACTCTTTTAATTGCCCCTCTGACAATTGTTCTTTTTCCTGCTGCTGCTTAACGTGGGTCAGTAAGGCATTAACTTGCGACCGTGTTTCTTTCAATTGTTCTTCCGCTATTCTGAGTTGCCGTTCCTCTGAACTGGGCTTTGAAAAAGGACCTGACTCAGGTCGTGGAGCGATAGGGCGCGAAGATGTTATTGGTGGTACCGGTGTCGGTTTATTAATTTCTCGCAGTGCGACTTCCCGCTGGGCAGCTTCACGCCGTGCGGCCTCTCGTTGCGCATATTCCCGTTCTCGTCGCGCGGCTTCACGTTGTGCGGCTGATCGTTGTGCCGCAGCTCGTTGTGCGGCGGCCTGCTCTCGTTGTATTCTATCGAAGTTGGCCTTGTGCGTCGCTTGCACACGATTCAGATAGTTCCATTGCTGCATTGGTGAGGGGAATTGCGCCAAAACAGGCCCCCAGCTACAAAGACAAAAAACAGTGCTGATTGTAATCGTCGCAAAAAATCTAAGAAACGTAAAGCCGAAACGACCGGCGTCATATCGCCTCAATTGTTCGATGAGAGATATTTTCATTGTTGGACCTCCCTCCTTCAAAAGGTGATTCCTCCGGGATTCGTCGATGTACGACTGTTTTTATTCCCGGTTTGACAACTTGGTTCTTAACTTGTCAATGACATCCTGTTCAAATAGAGCCATTTTGACAGAATCCGAATCGGCACCAAGCACACGCGCTAGCACTAACAACCGATCAAGTTTGTTCCGGTCATAATTGCCCAACTTGTCACGTAGCCGCTTGTTTTCAATGATCTTGATACCTTCGTCCAGCTCAATTAAAATTTCGTAGGCTTCCGGCATCCGTTTATCGATTTGTTCTAAATGTGACTCATTTTGAATCAGTGCCAACCAACAAGAATAGGCCGTATACAATTCCGATGGAATCCCCTTATTGTTGTTGGATCGAGCCGTTTCGAACAAATCAAGAGTAGTATTCGGTATAGACTTATTCCCGAAATATTTCTTGAGTTGCGTTTCTTGCCTATCGGCCTCCAGTTTGAACCTACGGTACTGCCGATTCGCTTCGTCGAGTCGCCCTTGGGCTTTCAATCGCTCTTGGGCCAGTTCTATTAACAACTGCGTATCGGGATCATGGCGTTTTGTTACCGGCGTCTCTGGTACCACCAATACCGAAATCGGTGGTGGCGGTAGGACAACATCGCCGGGGTGGTCACAGCCGATCACAGCGATGAACAGGGGGCAGAATAAAACGCCTGCCGAAATAGTGTAACGGAAGTACATATCAAAGGCGCGGCAAAGGGTTTTCAAATCACAAGCGTTCACAGGTTGCACCGCATTTCAACACGGTGAACCCGCAAACAGTTACGTCACCTCAAATCAAATCGTCGTCTGTGATTGAGAATGATGAACCTCGATTGAGTTCTTGCCTCAAATCCTCGCCTCGGTTCTTTTGATCTTGGATGTCCAACAGGACATCCACCTCATCGACCCTTTTTCCCAACTCCGTCAGAATGCTGTCGGTATTCAAAAGTTCATTTATCTTGTCATCCGACAAGCCCAACGATTCGATCTTTTTGTTCGCCGTAAGAAGTTTCTGGTACATTTCATAGTCGGCGATTTTACGCTCCATTTCCGCAATATTATTATCTATGCGAAACATCTGCGAACGAATCTTGTCCGCTCGGTCCTTGAGGAAATCCGATTGCTTGCGTTCACGTTCGACCGCTGCATTCGCCTTTTCCACTTGAGCTTTGTACTCCATCAGGACGCGGTAGGTTTCTTCGCCGGTAAAGTTTTTTGTTCCGACTTGAATTGTTTTCGCCTTGTCCTCCGCCGTTGCGTCGACAAGTTTCGGCAACTCTGCCCTTTTGGCGGCCTCCTGCAATTTCTTAAACGCCTCAATGGTCTTTTCTTTTTCGCCATCGAGACGTTTGATTTGCCTGAGCGCGACCTCTGAATCAATGTGGAACTGGTCGGCAATCTTTTTCAGGTCGGCTCGGCTCTTTTTGGCATCGGCAAGTTGGGTTCTTGCCCGCTCCAAAACGGTAACGTCGTTGAGGTATTGTTCGACCTGGTTTTTCTTGTCTTTGACAACAGCGGAAACGCTATCACAACCGACAAGAACGAGAAGCAAGGCTCCCACCACCAAGGCGGCGACACACAAAACTAGATTTTTCATTTTCGTTCTCCTTTGAAAATAGGCGTTGGAAAAGTGCTGGCAACAAAAAAGTTGTCGCACACAGCAGACTGTAAGCTCGTTCATGTTTTTATCTCTGACTCTCCCCCAAATGCAGAGAGTTTCTGAAAACAATGCCAAGAACCTCGCATCACGAAACCGAATTGTGCATCACTGTACTATTCAATGTTCACCAGAAATTTCTGACAATTTCTGAGATAGTCGAGAAGCTCTTTTCATCTTGAAAAGATGAGCCGTCTGCATAGCAGACGGCTGGAACGAAAAAACTTCCTGACAAATTGGGATACGCCCACCGTCTCCATCACTATTGATTTTCTTCACACAATTGCTGAAAAGTGTTGAGAATTTCGAGAGACGTGAATTGATGGAGCCGAAATTGGCGGAGCGGTCGTCTACCCACCGCCGTGAAACGTACCGGGGACAGTCGTCTGCTCGCCACCGTGGAACGTACCGGGGACAGTCGTCTGCTCGCCACCGTGGAACGTGCCGGGGACAGTCGTCTGCTCGCCACCGTGGAACGTGCCGGGGACGGTCGTCTGTTCGCCACCGTGGAACGTACCGGGGACGGTCGTCTGTTCGCCACCGTGGAACGTACCGGGGACGGTTGTTTGCTCGCCACCGTGGAACGTGCCGGGGACGGTCGTCTGTTCGCCACCGTGGAACGTACCGGGGACAGTCGTTTGCTCGCCACCGTGGAACGTGCCGGGGACAGTCGTCTGCTCACCACCGTGGAACGTACCGGGAACGGTCGTTTGCTCGCCACCGTGGAACGTGCCGGGGCCAGTCGTCTGCTCACCACCGTGGAACGTACCGGGAACGGTCGTTTGCTCGCCACCGTGAAACGTGCCGGGAACAGTTGTCTGCTCACCAGCGTGGAACGTACCGGGAACAGTTGTCTGCTCACCACCGAAAGAACTCAGTTTGCTTTTCATCTCATGTTCTCCTTGAGTGAAATGTGGAAAATAGTTGATGCCCAATTTACGTGTTGAAAACGGAGGCCGCAGGAAAGATGTCGTCGGGTCGCTTACTCCCCGATCTGTGGGAACCTTAGGAGAGCAATCTCCCCAACCCGGCCACCGTCTCTACAATACTATTGGTTTTCTTCAAACAATTTCTGAAATGTGTTGAGAATTTCGAGAGTCAAGAATTGCTGTGACTGAAATCGACTGGCGGTCGTCACTCACCACCGTGGAACGTACAGGGAATCAGATTGAGTGCCTCAATGCCAAATCAAAATCTTTTTCCAGTTTCAATGTACGCCGCTGTTGCTCTTGCCCATAGATTTGAAACTTCCATAATGTCGCCCAAATTTTTTTATGTGCGGATACCAGTCGACATATAACCTACCATCGGTATCACGAACTCTATGTGTATCACAAGCCGACGTTGACCGTGAACCATAGTCCGGACTATTGACAATGTACGCACGCCAGGTCGATCCGGCTTTTTCAAATTTGAACGTAAAATCCATGCGATGGCCATGCGAGTTTACCACGGAGTATTCAAAGACAAAGGGATCGCTCTGTCGCTGTAAGGGGTTATCGTTTTTGGCTTCATTGTCGAAGAGATCACGAAGCCATTTAACAAATGCTACCAAGTCGTCATAAGTGCCAAACGACGCTTCCCCTTTTTACCAGCAATGCAGCAAACTCTGCGTGATTCCCTGTGTACGATATGTTTTTATCAATATACAGCTTATATCCGTTCGCCTGAGTGAACTCAAAGCCGATGCGGCATTGATTAGGTGTACATAGGTCAGGCAATAAAACATCCTTAAATGTCATCAGCCTTTCTTGAATCTGGCTTTTGAGCCAATCAAACTGCACGTTATTGCCGTTTATAAATTTTTTCATGATGGCGAGCCTCCTTAACATAGGTATTGGTTCTTGGGACACGTAATGTTCCCCATGACTGGTTTTTCTATTTGTCGGACATGTTTTTGAAACGAAATCAACATGTCGGCGCAACTGGTCGTCGGCCACTGCAAGATCAAAAACCTTCGCCAGTTGCAATGTACTTTGTCGTCTCTCTGGCCCACACCTTCGATATTTCGATTACGTCGGCAAACCGTGTGAGAGGCCGCGTCCAGCACACATAATGCATGTTGCGGCTTGCGTCGTAGTATCTGTGTGTGTAGTGCATGTCAGTTGACCTGTAGCCGTAGCTAGGACCGCTGACAATGTAAGCTCGCCAGGATGAGTCAACGTAAATGTACCTAAACACAAATTCCATCCTGCTTCCGTAAGGGCTTTTTGCCGCATACCGCAAGGTCGTATTGTTGTTTAGGAGAATGCTGACGTTATTGAAAAGGCTCATTTTCTTTCCCTCCTCTGAAGGTGATGTGAACGGTGAGGTCCCGTAATCTAACTGAACACTCCAGTATCAATATACTTTGCCGTTGCCTTTGCCCACATTTTTGAAACCTCTGTGATTTCATCTAATCTTCTGGGCTCGGGTTTCCAGCAGACATAAAGTCTGCCGTCGGAATTCGTGAGTCGATGTGTATCACTCGCCGACGTTGATCTTGAACCATAGCCTGGGCTGTTGACAATGAATGCTCGCCAGATTGATCCAGTCAAAATCGATCCGACTTTTTCATATTTGAACGAGAAAGTCATTGGGCGGCCATGCGGACTTACCACCGGGTATGTCAAGGACAAGGGATCGCTCTGCTGCTGTTGGGGGCTGTAGAGACAGGCAAGCCCCTTAACAAAGGCCATCATGTCGTCGCAAGTTCTGAACGACGCCTCCCCTCTTGCTAACAATGCGGCAAAACCCGCGTGATTGCCTGCAAACGATATGTTTTTATCGATATACAACTTATATCCGTTCGCCTGAGTAAACTCAAAACCGAGTCGGCAGCGATTAGGTGTACAAGAAGCGGGCAACGAAACATCCTTAAACGTCATCAGCCTTTCTTGAATCTGGCTCTTGAGCCAATCAAACTGCACGTTATTGCCGTTTATAAATTGTTCCATGATCAATGTCCTCCTAAACGTAGATATTTGTTTTTGAGACATGGCAACATCTCAAACAATACAAGGTGCTGAAAATGTTCTAACGGAATGTCCCTGTATCAATATACCTTGCTGTTGCATCTGCCCACTGTTTGGAAACTTCTTTAATTTGATCCAATTGTTGAGGTTCTGGCGTCCAACAAACATAACGTCGACCGTCACCATGTGTAAGCCTATGCGTATCACCTGCGCCACTTGAGCGAGAACCATAGCTTGGACTTCTGACAATAAATGCTCGCCAGACTGATCCATGCTTTTCGTACTTGAATTCAAAATTCATGCGATTGCCACGCGGACTTGTCACAGGATATGTACAAGACAACTGATCGCCTGCCGGAATCGTTGGGGGTATCGGATTGCTGCGAGACTGTCCTGTTCGTCGAAAGAAAGAGAAAATATCACTCGGCTGCTGTGGAGGGCTGGGAGGGGTAGTGTGTATTGTGTCACTGTTGAAGAGACAACTAAGGCCTCTAACAAACGCTATCATATTGTCATAAGTGTTGAACGATGCTTCTCCTCTTGACAACAAGTCTCTAAAACCTGCGTGATTGCCCGCATACAATATATTTCTGTCAATATACAGTTTAAATCCTGCTGTTTGAGTGAATTCAAAACCAATGCGACACCGATTGGGAATACATGAATCGGGCAATTCAACTTCCGCAAAAGTCTGTAGTGCTTCCTGAATCTGGCTCCTGAGCCAATTAAACTGGACACTATTTCCGTTAACAAATCGTTTCATGATGAGCCTCCTAAGCGTAAGTGTTGAGTCTTGAAGAACCTATTGTAGAAATGCCGGATGGCAAAACGTCAATCGACAAATCATTTTGTTTTGCATGCTCGTTCAAACATTTTTCAATTTGTGCCAAACTCGTGCGAGAAAGCAACAACAGACCAATAAGTTTCTTCACATCGTTTAATCCCGAAACATACTCCGATGCGGAACGAGCGGTGCATTTTATTTGGCGGGGTTTCATTGCTCCAATGCCTTTGAAGGCGACCTCTGTAGAATTGCTGAAATTCAGAGTGTTTACTTTAATAGAGGATGCGCCAAGTTTCTCTGCCAGTTCGCAGCTCCAAGTGGATGAAGGGCAGTTCGTTCTCAGGTCGGCAATCAAAACACTCCATGCCGTATATTTCAACGTGCCTTTACATGAGTCGCCGACAGCTTTCAGAAAATCCGCCACCGTCATCCTGTCACAAAAAGGAACATCAACACATGTTATTTCTGCATCTCGATTTGCACTTAAAATGCGGTTTTTAATACGTTCCTGCTGTTCCATGTTTGCTTTTGAGCCTTGACTAGCATCTAACAAAACAAATTTTCCAACTCCATATTTTGCCAGGCTTTCCAAATATGCCGTAACGTCCAAGGTGCCGATGGAAATAATGGTTTTATGTTTCAGGATATACTCTTGGAACAACTCTGGGAACATGGATTGTAGGCAAGCGGGATTGGCCCGCACTGTAGAGTCTGACTGTCTGTTCGGTACCATAGAACATGCCGGGGACAGTTGACGGCTTGGCAGTTCGTATGAAACCTGATGAGTTGTTGGCTTTGGCAGAGTGACCGGCCTCAGCTGAGTAAGCGTCTTCGGCAAATATCGTTGGCCATCAATGTACAGATCAATCTTTTCGATACAAAACCTCGTTCCCCTATAGCACGCAATGTACGAATGCAGTGTAAATTTATCGACATCGCCACTCGACTGAACAATGGGAATGTAGAAGTATGGCTTGCCCTCCTTGAAGTTCTTCATGATGTGACCGAGTAGTTGTTGCGCATAGTATTTATCTCCAAAAGATGGAGAGATAAGCCCTGTCGGGTGGGAGTGGACAGCTCCCATATAGATCGTGTTGGTGGGCGTCCACGTTTCCGAGAGAACCTTATTAATAGCAGCATGATTTGGTGTGTACGACAACTTCGTACCGCCGTTTGGCGTTTCGTCGAAAAAAAACCGGTCTATTTTATTGCCACGCATTCCAAGAATGCCGCCGGTTTCCGCTGGAAATTTCCCAATCGTTTTCGTTATTTCGTCGAAAACGGATTTGGTCATTTCTATGCGGTCAGGAATAGATAAATTTATCTGTGACCTGAACATACCACACCTCCTCGCTTGGTTGGAAGATTCAATTATTGGTGTTTGCTAATTTCGACACCTGTCATGCGAGTTTCAGTTGGAACAAGGCACAACCTTAATCGCATTCAGGCTGCCACTAATCGTAACGACTGTAGTTGTGTTTTTGCTTGCGACGAAGCTCTTTCCGAATTTATTGTCGATCAGTTGCTTGTACGCTCGCATCCCGAATTTCGATCCCGTTGCCTTGATGATTTCTTCAATGATGGTCTCGTCAACCGTCTTTACAGACAATCCGAAAGAATTGGCATACTTCGTTATTTCCAGTCGAATAATCTTTGCGATGTCTTTTCGCGTCATTGGTTTGTATTCCAGAAACGAAGCTATTCGTCCCGCGATTTCGGGTCTTAAGCCGTTTTGGACAAGTGCTTCTTTACATTTGTCTTCCTCGCTGATCACATTCTCAGTGGATTCTTCGGAGCCCGTGGAAAACCCAATTCTCTTTTCGGCATTGTCCAGCGACTCATTAGAGGTGAACAAAAACACCGAAAAGCGACAATCCAGCTCCCAGCTCTCATTGATTGAGCGGGGCAATTTCACCATCCCCTCATCCAAACCACGCATCATCGCCTTTAGAATGTTAGGGTGTGCTTTTTCGATCTCATCCCACAAAACGACACATCTTGGGTTGTATGCAAGAGGGGCAAGCCAAGGAGGGTCTTCAAATCCGATATAGCCGTTAGGAGACCCCAGCAGTTGGGATATACGGTGACTTTCCTCAAGTTGGTTACAGGGGATCGTGATTAGCTCGAAATTTACGTCCGAAATCTCATTGAGAGTTTCGACCAAAGCCTTTCCACTCTCAGTTTTCCCGACACCTGTCGGACCTGCCAAATATAGAGTTGCAGGGCGTCCCGGCTTTACTTTCGCCAAGTGTATTTGTACAACATCCGACAGCTTCGTTAAGGCACTACTTTGTCCAATGATCTTTGACGTTAAACCCTCATAGAGTCGTTTACCGTCTATATCGACCGGAGAACGAGCGGCTTGCAGAGCGGCTTCAGTAATATCTCGCGGTTCAGGCGATGGTTCCTCCCGGTTAGGGGGTCTATCGGAGAAAGTGTTACATCTTTCCAAGTGAGTCTCTGTGTACAGGCTACGCAAGCCTCGAACCAGCGTTACTAGGTCGCCATAGCGTTCGCAGGATACCTCACCGTTGTTCAAAAGCGTCCTGAATGCTTCATGGCAGCCGGTGTAAGCAATGCTTTTATCGATGTAGAACGTATAACCCTTCGATGGCGTGAACTCAAAGCCCACGCGGCAACTGTTCGGTGTGCAAGTGCCGGGCAACGCGATATCCTTAAATATGTACAGCGCACCTTGCATCTGGTCCCGAAGCCACTCATATTGTCTGTCATCGCCGTCTATGAAGCGTCTCATGGCTACCTCCTAATTGAAAATCTTACGTGTGTCGTCTATCGATCCCTTCACGTCCTCGAGATTCCCCGTTCCGTGGCAATCCGGACACTCTTCATAGCCATTGGTCGGGTGGTCGGGTTTCTGCTCGAAGTATTTCCCTTGGCCGATGGGTATTCCAGGAAACAGTTCACTAAAAGGGTCGAAGTTCATTTGGAGAAAATTGCGGGTAGCGTATTCTTTCAAATACGCCCCGAATCTTGTATCCGTATTGTGCAAGAGGAGCATCAAGCTGATGAAGCCTTTCATCCCATTGACGACCTCGGTAGAAAAAATGGGGGCCCCTTCTGACGTCGCATCATTGTGTCCGCCATTGGCGTAATGCCGATAGCGACCGGCTGTGCAGCACCGGTAGCATGCTGGTGTAATCCCAGGATACGTGAAGGCGATTTCTCCGCCTGCACCGTTCTGATAAATCCCAACGCCTAGGAATGGTGAGCCGTATTTTAATGCCAAGCGATTGGCTCTGGCATTGGCAAAGAAATTATCGGTTGTGCCGACAATAAGGACATCCTGTGGAGAGACTTTCAAAGATTTCTTGCAGGACTCGCCGACGAGATTCAAGAAGTCATCATCCGACATATCGTCGGTCAAAAATTGTGCGACACAGGTCACGTTCGCTTCGGGATTAATATCGAGTACGCGCTCCCTGATGGCTTCGACTTTACTTCGTCCGAGCTCGCTATAAAACACGGCCTGTGTGCCAATATTTGTCTCGGAAACGCCATCGCCATCAATCAGGACAATATTGCCGACTCCGCTACGGGCTAAATTTTCGAGATACGATCTGGCTCCCCCTGCACCTATGCTGATAACGGTTTTTTGCGACATGATTTCCGCAGGGAACAATAAACGGATGCGCGAGAAGTTTTCAAGAGGAACGCTAATGTTCGGTTCGTATTTTTGGCCGTCGATGTACAAATCGATCGGTTCAACGGAAAACCTGTCGTTTTTGTAATAGGCGATGTAGGAAAACAGTTCGAACCCGGTTGCGTCAGCGGAAGGCTGCACGATGGGTATGTAGAAATACGGCTTTGCTTTGTCGAAGTTCAAATTGTTATCCAATAGCCGTCGCGCATATTGTTCGTCCGCATAAGAGGGCCTATTGTAGCCCTTCGGGTGTGAGTGGATGGCCCCCATATAAACAGCGTCTTTTCGAGTCCATCTCTTGAGCACGGCGTTGATCGCGTCACAATTTGGAGTGTAGGTCACGCTTGTAGCCCCGTCCGGGAGGCGGTCGTAAAAGAAATGGTCGATCTTTTCCCCCGACATTCCCAAGATGCCACCGGTTTCCGCCGGTTTCTTCCCTATCGTATGCTTGATTTGATTGAAAACCTCGCTTGTCATCTCTATCCGGTCAGGGATTGCGGCGGTTTCCGTCAAGCATTCCGGCTTCACTTCCTGCTCCGATTTTGAAACGTTGATTGATTTTGCCGCATCATGATCTTCTTGCGGTGGGTCTGATTGCGGCGGGCTCGTCTCAGCCGAAGGTGCCGTGGTCACTTTGGTGTGATCAACTGATTCGGTAACAGCGAACTCGCTTTCGGACCGCTGTGCTTGGTCACGGACGTTTTCTGAAGCGTTCGCCACGGAATTCTCTACTTTTGTCATGGCATTAATTGGGGTAAAAGGTGGGCCGTCTACATAGCAGACAGTTGGAACGAAAAACTTCCTGACAAATCGGGACACGTCCGCCATCTCTATCACTATTGATTTTCTTTACACAAATGCTGAAAATGGATGAGAATGGATGAGAATTTCAAGAGATACAAATTGGTGTTGACCGAAAATGGAGCTACTGGGTGAGGTACCATCGGGGAGCCGAAACTCCCCGGTCAGTGGGAACTTAACGGTGAATTACTGCTCTGGCGGAAAATACTGGCCCTCAGAACCGAAATTTGCCCAGATTACCAATTTTCGCTTTATGCTGAAAAACGCAGTGCATCGTCAATTTTCGCAATTTACCTATACTCGCTTGCTGAGGTTCATTTTCAACCGCCAAGCCAATATCAATCACCATTCATGTCCACACTCGTAACAATGCCAAATGCCGTTTTGACAATCGATGTTGTCCCTACCGCATCGTGGGCATTTGCCATAACTGCCATGAAACGTTCCCGGAACGGTTGTTTGCTCACCGCCATGAAACGTGCCTGGAACGGTCGTCTGTTCGCCGCCATGAAACGTGCCCGCGACGGTCGTTTGCTCGCCACTGAAGGCACTAAATTCGATAGTCATTGTCATGTTCTCCTGTGTGAAAAGTGGAAAATGGAAATAAACGCCCAATTTACATGTAGAAAACGGTGTCGTTGGAAGAGATACCACCGAGAAACCGAGGCTCCTCTGTTTTGGTTGGCCTTGGGAAAGCATTTTCCCAAGGCCAACCCGCCACCGTCTCTACCACTACTATTGTGATATTCCTCACGGAATTCTGAGAAACAAAAATTTCGAGAGGCGTGAGTTGATATATAACTTAAATCAGCGGAACGGTCGTCTGCTTGTCACCGGGGAGCGACGACCATTTATTGCCCCGGCGGTTGAAAAGGAACCCCGGCGAGCGAATCTGGGTAAATTACGAAAATTGACGGCGCTCTGCATTTTTCAATGCAAAGCGAGAATCGGTAGTTTAGGCAAACTCCGGTTCCGAGGGCCAATATTTTCCTCCGGGGCAATAGAACTTGATCGAAGCTCCCCGTCCCTGAGCATGAAACTGATGATTTAGCCCCAGTGTCCCCCAATGGAACCATCTCGGTTGACGAAGGTGTTTCC
>Ga0099364_10007531_pt1 | contig 15516 bp, 1 predicted proteins | sample TergutTh196P3_FD_73070 | JGI IMG/M metagenome (GOLD analysis project Ga0099364, IMG submission 73070) | Microcerotermes parvus P3 segment gut microbial communities from Pointe-Noire, Republic of the Congo - Th196 P3 | ecosystem: Host-associated > Arthropoda: Insects > Digestive system > Gut ... | reverse complement strand
ATAATGATAGATGATAGAGATACATTACCCATTGTGGTAACGAAATCTCAACATTTGGTTGCTCACTTTAAACTTGAAAAACTTACAGTTACAGTTGAAGCCGACCCACCGGCTGGCGGGCAAGTTTCAGGCGGTGGAAATAATATTACTTATGGAGATTCAACCGTTGTGTATGTAGATAATATAAGTTCAAACTATGATTTTATTGGCTGGTATGAAGATAATATATTTAGGTCTCTTGATTTACAATATTCATTTACGGTAACACACAGTTGCACGTTGGTTGCAAAATTTACGCTGAAAACCTACGATATCTTAGTAGAAGCGAACCCGCCGCAAGGAGGCGATGTTTTTGAAAATATGTATGGTGTGGTGTATGGAACCGACACCAGCGTGCTTGCCGTTGCCCACCCGCATTTTACTTTTTGGAAATGGACGGAAAACGATGTTACCGTTGGTAGTTATGAAACGTATTCTTTCGCGGCTTCGCATTCCTGCACGTTGGTTGCTCATTTTACGGCAGACAGTTACGAAATCAACGTTTCGGCTAATCCGCCGACGTGGGGCGATGTTTCCGGCGGCGGAACTTATACTTACGGAACTTATATTACCGTAACCGCCACCCCCGACTCTTGCCACTATTTTGTGAACTGGACCGAAAACGGAGATGTGGTCTCTTCCGATGCAAGTTATAGTTTTGAAGTGGAAGAACCCAGAGATTTGGTGGCAAATTTTGAAACACTTACCTACAACATTACCACAACGGCTATTCCTGCCGGCGGCGGAACATTTACAGGCAGTGGAAACAATATTGAGTGCGGTACGGAGATTACCGTATGCGCCATTCCCAATGTGGGATATGTTTTTGATTATTGGTTAGAAGACGGGCAAATTATTGAGTACGACAGTTGTTTAACTTTTACCGTTTTGGAAGATAGAATTTTAGAAGCACACTTTACCTACTTGGAATACACCATTGAATTGTGGAAAAATCCTATTGTTGGCGGTGGTACTGTGTGGGGTGGCGGCACATTTCCGTTAGACACTATCATTACCGTGTATGCAGAAGCCAACCCTTGTTATGAGTTTTCAGAATGGAGAGAAAACGACAGCGTGGTATCCTATAATGCCGATTATACTTTTACGGTAAAAAATTCTCGATTGTTAATCGCGTACTTTACTTCGCCAACCTACAGCATTGAGGTATCTGCAAGTCCCGAATTTGCAGGCACCGTAGTAGGAGATGATTCGTTAATTTCTTGCAATGAATGGAGAACCATTGAGGCGTATCCGGAACCTTATTTTGAGTTTGTAAACTGGACCATCAACGGAGAACATTTTTCCTTTAATGCTATTGATTCTTTTCCTGTACTCAAAAACTATAATCTGCAAGCAAACTTTATTCTTCAATCTTGCTCATTAAACATTAATGTTGATCCGGAGGATGTAGGCGGTTATGTGGATATTGTAGTAAATGGCGGCGGCGGTGGTAGCAATATTCCGTTAGGAACCGCAGTAACACTGACTGCTCACGCCAATATGAACTACCATTTTTCACATTGGACGTTAAATGGTATAGACAAAGGTTTTCAAAATCCGTGGAGTTTTGAAGTGATGGAATGTGGCGATATTGTGGCTCATTTTACGAAAAAGAACTTTACCATTAACCTCTATGCACTTGATGTGTCGGGTGGCAATGTATTCGGAGAAGGAGATTTCCCTGCCGATACCATAATTACAGTTAAAGCAATACCAAACAACAACTATACCTTTAAAGGCTGGTTTGAAGATGATTTTCAAGTGTATGACAGTTTGGATTATACTTTTGCAGTAACTCGCGACCGCGAACTATACGCGCATTTTGAATTAACACAATACGAAATCACTCTTTCGCCTAATCCGAATCCGGCAGGCGGCATTGTGCTTGGTGCAGGAACTTATACTTACGGAGATACTGCCATAGTAATAGCAACCCCTAACGATTTTTACACTTTTATAGACTGGACGGAAAATACCATCTCTGTTTGTAGCGATTCTATTTACAAATTTTCGGTAGATGGACCTCGCCATTTGGTTGCCAACTTTACATCGGTTCAACATCTTGTTACTTTGAAACCAGAGCCTCCATTGGGTGGAAATGTAGAAGGCGGAGGTTATTTTTATCACAACGCCAAAGATACGGTAAGGGCTACTCCAAACATAGGTTATATATTCAAAGAATGGAGAGAGGGTGATACTTTCATTACCGATGATCTTGAATATATCTTTAACGTAACATCTTCCATAACACTTACTGCTATTTTTGAATCAAGATTTGTAGATGTTACTACCTCTTCCGAACCGATTGAAGGCGGCGGAACATCAGGCGGCGGATTAGAGCTTCCTATTGGCACAACCGTAACCGTAGTTGCAACCCCCTATCCCGAATATCAATTTATGTATTGGACGATAGATGATGTGGTAATTGATACCGCAGAGGCTACTTATACTTTTGTTGCAATGGAAACTTGCCATTTAATTGCTCATTTTACTAAAAATAAATATACGATTACGCTTATTGCCGACCCGCCTTATTATGGTACGGTTTCCGGCAGTGGTGATTTCCCTTATGGAGAAGAAATAACGGTAAATGCTCAACCATTTTCGGGTTATGGTTTAATGAACTGGACAGAAAACGGAGTTCTCGTATCTGATAATGAAGATTATACTTTTATAGTAACCGGCAACAGAACTTTAACTGCGCATTTTGATATTAAGAGATACCATGTTACAGTAGAAGCGAACGATACGCTTTACGGGTTTGTTACCGGCGGCGATATATATAATTTGTATGATACGGTTACGATTAAGGCTTTCACCAATCAAGGATACAGTTTTGCCAACTGGACGAAAGACAGTGTGTTTGTTACTTCTGCGCTTACTTATACCTTTGTGGTAACCGAAGATGTGCATTTTGTTGCAAATTTCTACGGACTTGATTTTGATACTTATGCTGCCACTTTGTGGGACAATACCTTTATGCTTAATTTTACCAAATTGGAAGCAGATGGCTACATTGTAACGGGTTGTAAGTGGTTTAGAAACAGTATAGAACTCCTCAATACCAACACGATTGATGAGTTTAGTTACTCAGCAGGTCCTAATGAGGGCGACCTGTTAGAATTGGCACCCACTTATTATACTTACCATTTAACGCTTAAGAATGGTACTATACTTTACTCTACCAAAAAAGTTCTTGATAAGTATGAGCATGAACACGCACCGCCGGCACCCACTAAACTGTTTATTTACCCCAACCCCACCCCATCGGGTTATATGTTTACCATTGAGGGAACTATCCCCGGTGAGTCTTTGCAAGTATTTAGCCAAACCGGTGTTTTCTTGAAGAGTATTCAAGTTTCTGATACAACCACCACACTCTCACTCGAACTTCCGGCAGGCGTTTATTTTATACGAAATGGAAATAAGGAAGGGAAAATTACTATAATCAATTAAGAATTAAGAATTAACAATTAACAATTAAAAGCAGAAAGCAGAAAAGCAGAAAAAATTACTCTTTACTCAATACTCTTTACTCTTTAAGTCTATAAGTCTATAATCTATCAGTCTAATATCTAAAAGTCTAAAAGTCTAATATCAATCACTAAACACTAATCATTATGAAAAAAATTTACACCGTTATCATTGCCACATTTTTATTGGGCATTTTTGCGCTGCAGGCGCAAACTACAAACAGAGTATTAACAGAACAACAGCAGCAAGAACGTGCTGCCGCACGAATCAATGCGGATACTACGTTGAAACGTGGAGGAGGTGGACCCGGAAGTATTTGGGTAAACCGCCCCGAAGATTTGATAAACGGCAAACCCTGCACCGAACTAACCCCCGAACAACTGATTAGGGATGTACTATTGGGACAGTCAAATGGAGGTTGCGGAATGGGTGGCACAATTAGTAACGTAACTTTTGGTGGTAAGAATTGGAATCAATCTACACAATCATGGAGTAGTCCCAGCAATCCCGATAGAGGTTTGTCCTATTTTAGTCATGGAACTATGAGCCAAGAAAACCCTGTGGTATGGGGATTAGATATGATTAGTGGATTACTGTTAACCACAGGGGGCGGAAAAGATCTGAGTTATGCCGCTAATAGCGCGGAAGGTCCTAATAGTACGGGAGGAGGAATGGGAGGCGGATCTGGATTTTCCATGGCAGGCGACATTGATTTATCTCCTTTAACTACTAATAATCTTGAGCAAGGCTCCTTGTTACAATTTGATTTTGTTCCTTTACAAAATACAATTAGTTTTGATTATATTTTTGCTTCGGAAGAATACCCTGAATATTCCTTTGATCCAAATTGGAATGATGTATTTGGGTTTTTTATATGGGAGATTGACCCTATAACAGGAGCCCAAATTGGACCCAAAAGCAATATTGCCTTGTTGCCTACCAAACCACCCTTACCCGTAGCCATTATGAACGTAAACCAATCTGTAAACTCCCAATATTATGTTACAAATAACGGGGTGTATATGGAATATGATGGACGTACGGTAATGCTTACGGCAGAAGCAAGTGTAAGTGCCGGACGTACCTACCGTTTAAAATTAGCAATATCTAATGTTGGAGATACGAATTTCGGTTCAGGCGTATTTCTTCGGGCAGGCAGTTTAGATTTAGGCACCGGTTTTAAAAACACCAATGGAGATATGGAAATGGGTAATATTTTTGAAGATTGTGCTCTTTATGAATTAGAAATCAATTATGAGGAAAGTACCAATATCACTGAGATAGATTTAGAATATTTAGCATTGGGAGGTGCTTCGGTAAACGATATTTGTCAATTAGACAATACGCCCATGCCTATTCATAAAGAAGGAGCACCGGCAAGTTCTTCGGTAAGTATTCCTTACAAAGTAAAATCTCCCATTACCCAAAACGGAGGTCAAATTAGAATAATAGCCACCGTTGCTTCGGGGTCTTGTGAACAACAAGATACGCTTGTCTTAACCATTTATGAAAAATTTACGAATGAAGAGGTTCATTATGAAGCAGCCTGTAGCGGAAACGATGGCTCTATTTGGGCTACGGTTGAGGGCGGCTCACCGAATGTGCAGATGAGTATTGACGGAGGAACAACTTGGAAAAACATTAATATAGGGTTTACCAATTTAACGGCAGGAGATTATATGGTATTGATTAGAGACTCAATTGGTTGTGAAGTAAAAGAGATCCCCGTAACCCTTACTGCCGGTCCTTACAATGTAACATTTGTTTCCAATCCACCCGATGGTGCCGCTACTATGCCCAATTATGGACCCATTTCAGGTTGCGATTCAACCATTAATATTTGTACTGAGCCAGCCGATTGTTACGATTTTGTAAACTGGACTGATGAACATAATGATGTGATTTCAACCGATGAATGCTTTAATCTTTTAATTGAATCTAACCGCACCCTCACTGCGAATTTTATTGAAAAACTACCTACGCTTACCTCTTCTACCAATCTTTCTCCTGTTTGTAGTGGTGAGACGGTGAACTACACCGCAGAATCAAGTATAAGCGGTGCAACTTTCAGTTGGACACGCGCTGCCGTAACGGGTATCGCAGAGCTTGCAAGCAGCGGCAACACCGAAACCATCAACGAAACACTGACCAACACTACCGCCGCACCTATCAACGTAACCTACACTTTTACGCTGAGTTATGAAGACTGTGAGAACCCTACCGATTATGATGTTATCGTTAGGGTAAACCCCAAACCCGTATTGAGCAGTGCCCTTACCAAAACCATCTGTTCGGGCACATCGGTTGGTTATACGGCAACCTGCGCCACCACCGGCACCACTTTCAGTTGGTCTCGTGCAGCAGTAACGGGCATTACACCCACCACCGGCAACGGCACAGCGGCAGTTATCAACGAAACCCTAACCAACACCACCCCCGACCCCATTGAAGTAACCTACATCTATACCTTAACGGCAAACAGCTGCAGCAATACCGATACGGTAAAAGTAACGGTAAATCCAACCCCTGTGTTGAGCAATGCAGTAACCAATCTGGGCACCATCTGCTCGGGCGATGACGTTTATTTCGTGGCAGAGAGCGAAACTTCGGATGTTGCTTACACTTGGAACCGCCCCGCTATTGCGGGTATTCTGCTGCCTACCAACAACGGCACCACTGCCATCGTTGACGAAAGTTTGATCAACAGCACTTCCGCACCTATCACGGTAACCTACCGTTTTACCCTTACGGCAAACGGCTGCTCCAGCCCTTTCCAAAATGTAACCGTAACTGTTGAAGGCAGTTTTGAACAGCCTAACCCTAATGATGCTACAATTCTTTACGGTGCTAACCACACCTTCAATTTGGGGGGCACTACCGGCGGCTCGGGTGCTGTTACCTTCCTGTGGGAAGAGAGCACCGATGGGACGACATGGTCGCCTGCTATGGGCACTAATAACAACGCACAATACACCACCCCCAACTTGATTGTTAAAACGTATTACCGCCGCGTAGCCACTGCTGCCACCTGCGGAGGTTCCATTACCTCAGCACCTGCCATCGTTACTTTGAACTGTTTTGTTAAGTTGGTACCCAATCGCAATAACGCAGCCAAAACATTGACCGTAAATAATATCAATGCACTTTACAGTTCTGTGAGTGTGTTGCAGGGCTCAACAGCAATCATCTTCGCCGAAGCCAATCAATTTAATATCTTTGAAAGATGGGAGCACAACGGTACTCAATTGACCACCAGCGACATTTGGTCTCAAACCATTACCGATACCATTACCTTTACTGCTGTTTTTGAACCTAAAAAGTACGACATCAGCACTACCGAACTTCCTCTTGTTGGCGGCACTACCCAAATATACATTGAAGGAGTTTTACAGCCGGGTAAAATAGTTACCGAAATTGAATTTGATACCGAAGTAACCATTGAGGCAATTGCGGCACCTCGTTATACTTTTTCACACTGGTCGGAAAACGGAAGTCCGCGCCCCTACCCCGAGACCTACAGTTTTCCCATCTCCTACTCTACCGACTTTACGGCACACTTTGACGTAGAGACCTACACTGTTCAGGTGTATGCCGACCCCACCGACGGGGGAATGGTATATGGAGCAGGCATCAATATCGCCTACGATTCTATGTGGACGGTATTGGCAGAGCCTTTCGACTGTTATATGTTCAGAAACTGGACAGACGAAAACGGAAAAATCAAGTCTAACGCTGCCGAATATACTTTTCCGATAGAGGAAAATACAATTCTTATCGCCCATTTTGACAAGATAGCGCATAAGATAACCCTTGCCATAGACTCAGCCTCCGCCGAAGGTGGCGATGTTTTCTTTGCCAACGGCGGCTATGTTACCTACGCACTTTGTTACGACACCATTTGCGCATCTGCAACAGTAAATATCATCAATCCTATTTGGGAGTTTGACCGGTGGACAGAAAACGGACAAACGGTAAGCCTTGACAGCATTTACTGTTTTGCCGTAACACGCCCCGTTGACTTGGTGGCGCATTTCAAACTTAAAGAGTACAACGTTCATGTGTTTGCCGTTCCCTACTGGGGCGGTACGGTTTCCGGAGGCGGCTACAACCTGCCCTTCGGCAGTGATACATCCGCTTTTGCCGTGCCCAACATCTGCTTCGATTTTCTATACTGGGCTAAAATTATAGACGGAGATACGGTGCCCGTTTGCGCCGACCCGCTCTATAAACCCATTACCATTAACGGCAACGAAGATATATACCTTTATGCTATCTTTTCTCCTCAACCCCAAACCGTTATCGTAAATGCTTCCCCACCCGAAGGCGGTTTCGTTACCCAAAACTATTATTACGTCCCCTGCGGAGAAGATAGAGTGATAAACGCCGTTGCCAACCCCTGCTATGTATTTCTATACTGGATTGACGATAGCACCGGTTATAAGTTCTACACCCCAATGGTAACCATTCCTGTTAACACTTCCATGTCGCTGACCGCTGTTTTTGAGTTGGAAGAGTTTGAGATTGTTCTGGAGGCATCTCCCGCTTGCGGTGGAAATGTGTTCGGAGGCGGCACCTACTCTTGCGGAGAAACCGTGAATGTGTCGATGACCGAAAATCCTCACTTTACCTTCCTGTACTGGACAGAAGGCGGCACTACCGTTGCGGTTGTTCCTTCGTGGCAATTTTCAGCCTCGGAGAATAGGCATTTGGTAGCGCACTTCTTAGCAGAGACTTACGATGTGAACGTAGTTGCCGACCCGCCCGAAGGCGGAAACGTTACCGGCGGCGGATTGGGACTTGACTATTGCAGCGAAGTTACCGTTACGGCAACCCCCAACTACTGTTATGTATTTCAATACTGGACCGACAACGGTATCATTGTTTCTTACGATTTGGAATATACTTTTACCATATCGGGAGAACACAACCTTGTGGCGCATTTTGCCTTTGAAGTCTTTACCATTACTACGGAAGTTATTCCTCTCTCACCCTTAGGAGGAACTATTACGCTGAGCAACAACCACCCCGATTGCGGCGAAGAAGTTACCGCTTTTGCACAATACAATATCGGTTTTGCTTTTCTCTACTGGATAGATAACGGCACTATTGATTACAACAATCCCTACAGTTTTACAGTAGAAGAAGATCATCATCTTGTCGCTGTTTTTGAAGAATCGTACCATACCGTATGGATATACGCATCTCCGTCAACCAGAGGAGAGGTGGGATTTGATAACGGAATAAGCGGATACGACATTCCTAACGGAGAATATATCACGATATTGGCAACTCCGTACCTTCCTGAATCCAAGTTTGTAAACTGGACCGAAAACGGAAGTGAATTTTCTAACCAGCCCGTCGATACTTTTGAGGTAACCGCCTCACATATATTGTATGCCAACTTTGCTCTTGCCACTTATGATATTAAAGTAAAGGCAGACCCCATTTCCGGAGGAAATGTATTTACCGACCAGTTGGATGTTGATTATGGCAGTATGGTAACTGTATCTGCCGTTCCATTAGATGGTTTTGTTTTTGCATACTGGTACGAAATCATCAATGGAGATACGGTTGTGTGTTCTCCGCCCAATGATAATCCGTACACATTCCCCGTAACGGGCAACCGAACACTTTACGCCCGCTTTGTTAAAGAAACCTATATCGTTAATTTGAGTGTTGACCCGCCTTTTGCAGGCTGGATAGACGATAACGGCTACGGCAACAACATAGAGCACGGCACCACTATTACCGTTACTGCGTATCCTTACTCCTGCTACACCTTCTCGCACTGGGAGTGTGAAGAAGACGGAATAGTAAGCAACCAACCCGATTATGAATTTACCGTAACCAAAAACCGCAATCTCATCGCGCACTTTAACCCCAAACTGTTTCTCATTGAAGTTACTGTTTCACCAGGAACGGCAATGGGCAACGCGGGCGACAGCCACTGGCACTATTGCAATGAAATTGATACCCTGTGGGCAACTCCAAATCCGGGCTATGTTTTTGTGGGATGGATGGAAAACGGCAACCTAATTGCAGAAGCCACCAACCCAACCTACATTTTCGTTGTGGACTGCAACCGCTATTTAACCGCCCTGTTTGAGCCTGCTCCTTTCGAGGTTACTATGGAGGCTATACCCGATTGCGGCGGAACGGTGGGAGACCCCGGCATAGCCATAAACGGAACACAGTTCCCCGTTTGGGCACAGGCAAATCCGCACTTTATCTTCTCTCACTGGACTATAAACGGAGTGGGACCCTACGTTGGAAATCCGAGAGATTTTACGATTACGGAACCTTCCCACATCATCGGTTATTTTATTGCCGAAAATATAATGATAGAAGTAATAGCAGACCCTACGGAAGGCGGAAATCCTATCGGAAGCGGACTCGCCCCCTACTGCTCCACCCATACCATATCGGCAAACCCCGACATCTGCTACACCTTCCTCTACTGGATGGAGGCTGACACCCTGCTCACCTACGAGCCCGACTTTACCTTTACCATAGATGAACCTCGAACTTTTACCGCCTATTACGAACAAAACATCATCAGCATAACCACTGCGCCCAACCCACCCGAAGGAGGTACAACAGGCGGAGATATAGAAGATATTCCTTGCGGAGAGGAAGTTACCGTGTGGGCAGAATCGAACATCGGATACCACTTCCTATACTGGACTATTGACGACCATATAGTATCTTACGATGAGATATATACCTTTAATACTACGGGCACCGCTCTGTTGGTAGCGCAGTTTGAGGCAAGAAATCACAACGTAATCCTGCTGAAAACTCCTACTATAGGCGGCGGCAGTGTGAACGGCGGCGGATACAACCTGCCCCACGACACCATCATTACCGTTGAGGCAACCCCATATCCATGTTACGAGTTTGCAGGATGGGAAGAAGACGGACACCCCATTGCAGGTGTCGGTGCGTCATACACTTTTAATGTAGAAGATGACCGCATCCTCACTGCAATCTTTGTGCCCGCCGTAATCAACATTACCTCGGTACCCAACAACCCCGATTGGGGATACACCGAGTTTGACTACTTCCATATCCCCTGCGATACCACCGTTACCATAAAGGCGATACCTTATGAAAACTATGTTTTTGTAAAATGGACGTATGAAGACGGAACCTATCTGTGGGGAGATACCATCCTTCCCATTACCGTACAGCACTCCCAACACCTAATAGCACACTTTGCCCCTATGAACTGTTTCATAGAACTGTCGCAAAATCCGCCGGGTTCAGGAGAATTGGAGGGCGGAGGAGCGTGCCACTACAACGATTATATGGCAGTAAAGGCTACTGCCAACGATGGACATACCTTTATGTATTGGAAAGATGCAGACAACGATACCATAACCATTTATGAAAATATATGGGGTTTTAACGTAACGGGGTCAAGACACCTCATTGCACATTTTCAACCTAAACTCTTCAACGTAACGCTCAGCACCATACCCGGAGGAAATAGCGGAGGAACAGCATTCCCCGAATATGAAAACCTCAACTATGGAGATATTGTTACCGTATATGCAGTAGCAGAACTCCCCTCATACAGGTTTGAAGGATGGTATGAAAACGATATAAAAATCCCTAATGCAACAGATACGTTTACCTTTGCAGTAACCCGCTCTTACCACCTCACTGCCAAGTTTGTGCTCAGAGAATTTACCGTTACCCTGTCGCCAAACCCAACAGACGGCGGAGAGGTATTTGGTGCTACCACCAACATACCCTACGGAACATATTTACCAATCAAAGCAGTGCCGTTCGATTTTTACAGTTTTGTGAACTGGACGGATGTAGAAACAGGACAAATAGTAGCAACGATGCAGGAAGATACTTTGTATGTAACACACGATTACGATCTGTATGGAAACTTCACTGCCGAAACCGTAAACATTACCCTTATACCCAGTCCGGGAGACGGCGGAACTCCCATCGGAGGCGGAGACATACCCAAAGGAACCATGCACACCATATCGGCAAACCCCAACGGTTGCCACAAGTTTTTACGATGGGAAGAGGCTGATACAACCGTGCTGAACGCAGGCGAAGATTATACATTCCAAGCATTATACGACAGAACCCTGTGGGCGATATATGAAGCCGTGCCACTTAACATTTACACCACACAAAACAACCCCGCGTGGGGCGTAACAACAGGCGATACCACCAATATTGCCTGCAACACCAAAGTTACCGTCAAGGCATTCCCATTCACTGAAGAATATTTCTTTATGAAATGGACCATCAACGGAGACTCCGTATCTAACGACCCCGAATATACTTTCTTTGCAGACGGCTCTTATACCCTAATGGCACATTTCGGCGCGTCGATGTATGATATTGCGCTGATAGCCAGTCCGCCCGAAAGAGGAACCGTGTCGGGTGCAGGAAACTACTACCACGGATATGAACTTACCATATACGCAAAACCGTTCCCGGGCTCCATGTTTGTAAACTGGACGGAAGATGATATAGTAGTATCGGAAGAGGCAGATTATTCCTTTACCGTTACTGCAAACAGAAACCTGACTGCTAACTTTGAAGAGTTTAAGTATATCATAAAAATTGAACCCAACGACCCCGAATATGGACAAACCACCGGCAGCGGAAAATACGACTACAACGATACCGTACGGGCAAGAGCCAGTGCAGCAACCGGATACGAGTTTGTAAACTGGACAATAGACGGGGTGATTGTGAGCGAAGAGAATCCGTACCTATTCTTGGTTACCCAAAACGTAAATCTAATAGCAAACTTCTACGGACTTGACTTTGACACCTACGCCGCAACCCTGTGGGACAACACCTTTATGCTAAACCTCAACAAATTGGAAACAGAAGGCTATGATTACATAGATTGCAAGTGGTTTAAAAACGGATTGGAGGAAGTGGAAACCCACACCATTGACCATTACAGTTACTCGGCAGGACCCAACCCAGACGACAGGCTTGAATTAGACCCCACTTGGTATATGTTCCAACTCACGCTTACCAACGGCACTATTCTCAACTCTACCAAGAAGATACTCACCGAGTACGAGCACTACTTCTCGCCTGCGCCCAGCAGCAAACTCCTCATTTACCCCAACCCCACAAGATCCGGAAATACCTTTACCATTGAGGGAGCCATCAAGGGAGAATCGTTGGAAGTATATGACCAGAGAGGTGTTTGCCTCTACCAAACCACACCCACCGACAAAATTATTACCCTTACCCTAAACCTCCCAACTGGTGTATATTTAATAAGAAACAACAATAAAGAAGGAAAAATTACGATAATAAGATAATTGAGGGGAAAGGTGTGAAACGATTATTTATTTATTTATTATTAATATGCCTTTCTACTGTAAAACTCTACGTTTATGCAACGGATTATCCTGTTATTTTGGGAACCGGTGCATCGCCACCTGAAAAATCTAATTTATTAAAAATTCAAATCAATTCTGGTGGCACTTATTGTGTTTATCGTTGGCTAAAAGACGCCTGGGGTTATGAAGCGTGGAGAAAACAGTTTTACCATGAAAGTTCTCCTCTTTTTGCCATTAAAATAGGTGATATAATTTATACTTCAGGAGTCCCACCAATGGGCGTAATGTATAATAATTATAACGTTCTTACTAATATTGAAGATATTGGCACTCCAATTACCACAGGTGAAATACAAGAGATGACTAAAAAGTTTACAGGTTCTTATGAAGGTAAAAATTTTTCTGTTACCTTAAAAATAACTTACAACATTTCTTCCCCCGATTATTTTATTAAATATGCCACCATTGATGTAAAAGATATTCCTTTGGGGACACCCATTACTCTGGCTTACGGCTGGGACTGTTTTGTGAATATTTCGGATGCAGGATATGCTTATATTTTGCCTGACATTTTCGGATTGAATGATCAATATGGAACAAGGTACTTAACAGAAACACAAGTGCAAGATTTACGCATTTCGGGAGCCAAAAATAATACCGGAGATGGTGCTTTGATTGCTTTTTTCCCGATAGGTCGAAATTTTGACAGAGCATATTCTGCTAATCCTTGGCAAAATGGATATTGTTATAATCTACCTATGTTCACTCCCGGAAATGGAACTGGAAATGGAAGTGATACTCAATATAAATTTCAATTTGGACCTTATTCTAACGGAGAGGATAACTCCCTTGGCGTTGGATACGATAACATTCCTGCCGGAGAAATTACTGAAATTACAACAGGATTAGGATTTACTGCCACTTTAGATGGCGAATTGGATTATTATTGGAACAACAATAAAGACCATACGGCAAATATTGGTGATAATGTAAATCTTAATTTAGAATATACAAGTTATTCTCCAACAGAATTGAATAATGTAGGTTTTCGTGTTGATTTTACAGGATTACAGATACTTGCAGGAGGTTGTACATCTTCCGGTTTTACAGGTGGTACAACAAGTTGTGTCGCAGGGAATGAATATTTTCAAATAGCCGGTGCTTCAGTTGCAACACAAGGAGCAGCAACCGTTTCTATTCCTGTCAATATTATGCGCGCAGGTCAATGGGTTGTTGATGGTAGTTCAATTACCAATATGACACAAACTCTACCTTTGGGAAGTCCGGCTACTTTAACCGTTACTACTACGGTAAGTTTGGCAAATGATGCTAACTTGGCTTTATGCAAAGGAGAATCAAAGGAATACACTGTTAAATTTCCTGGTTCAATTATTGCTGCACAAGATGTAACTATTAACTTGGCTTATTCGGGCGATATTGGTTCATTTTCTAATCTGCCTGCATGGGTAACTATTCCAGAAGGATCAAACAGTGCCACTTTCGTTGTAACAGCCTCTTCTACAGGAATAACCGGTGCAACCCTTACAATCTCTCTAAACAGCACAAATCAAGCATTTGTATCCGTAATCCCACCATCTTCCACACAATTATCCATAAGTGCAAACTTCACTACCACTACTTCAGGAAATGGATCTACCTCTCCCTTAGATACCTGCGTTCAAATAGGAAATCCCATTACTATAAAAGCGATCCCCGATGTAAATTATAAGTTTGTAAACTGGACATCCGATTGCGGTATGGTTTCTAATGATGCTACACATACCTACACAGCAACTGCTGCCGACTGCAACTGGACTGCGCACTTTGAATTGAATGGTTTTGATATTATTCTGAATGAGAACCCGGGAGGAGGAGGTTGGACCGAAGGAGGAGGATATGATATTGAATTAAATACAGAAATAATAGTTTGCGCACATCCAAACCCTTGTTACAATTTTGTAGAATGGACTGAAAATGGAACTTTTGTATCTTCAGATTCTTGTTTCACTTTTATTGTAACGAAAGATCGTACACTTACAGCCCATTTCAGTTATTATCAGCCTGTATTAAGCAATCCCAGCCTTGTAATTCCTCTCATTTGCAGTGGTGAAACGGTTAATTTTACCGCTACTTGTGAACTCCCCGTTTCATTTACTTGGACTCGCCCTTATGTAGAGGGGATCCTCTTGCCCACAAACAGCGGTAGCAATGTGATCAATGAAACCTTACTCAATACTGCTACTTATGCTCAAACCGTAACTTATCAGTTTACATTGAATGATAAAGGCTGTCAAAACATCCAAAATGTAACCGTAACCGTTGAAGGCAGTTTTGAACAGCCTAACCCTAATGATGCGACTATTTTGTACGGTGCTAACCACACTTTCAATTTGGGGGGCACTACCGGCGGCTCGGGTGCTGTTACTTTCCTGTGGGAAGAGAGCACCGATGGTTCCACATGGTCGCCTGCTACGGGCACTAATACCAACGCACAATACACCACCCCCAACTTGATTGTTAAAACGTATTACCGCCGCGTAGCCACTGCTGCCACCTGCGGAGGTCCTATTACCTCAGCACCTGCCATCGTTACTTTGAACTGTTTTGTTAAGTTGGTACCCAATCGCAATAACGCAGCCAAAACATTGACCGTAAATAATATCAA
>Ga0099364_10007530_pt1 | contig 15516 bp, 13 predicted proteins | sample TergutTh196P3_FD_73070 | JGI IMG/M metagenome (GOLD analysis project Ga0099364, IMG submission 73070) | Microcerotermes parvus P3 segment gut microbial communities from Pointe-Noire, Republic of the Congo - Th196 P3 | ecosystem: Host-associated > Arthropoda: Insects > Digestive system > Gut ... | reverse complement strand
TTTTCGATTTGAGCATTATACGTTGCATAGTGCCATTCTATAAAAAAGGGGTGCGGTTGTCAATTCTGGAGGGCGGCGTAGCATCCGGCGGGAGTGTTAGGACACATCCCGCATTGGACAAGAGCAATCCTAGAGCGTTTCTCGAATTGGAGTGGACTCGTTCTCGTCATTCCGGCGAAAGCCGGAACCCAGAGGAACCGGCATCGCACGCAATGTCCTGGTTCCCGGCTTCCGCCGGGATGACGATGGGTGCGCCGGGATGACGGAGGGACGTCCAGACCAATTCTGAATACGCCCTAACGTTTGCCGCTCTGCACGTCCTCCACAACGCGGTCAATGATCTCCTTCACTTGCTCCATACCCTCGGCAGGCGGAGATGGAGGCGGATCCTCGAAACTGCTCCACATGTCCGCAATGAGAAAACCAGCGGCTGCGATAAAAGCATACAATGTCGTGAGCAGGCAAATCGCTAAACCTGGACCGAAGATTTCAGGATCGAAAGCACTAAGCATAAAAATAAAACTTTGAATCGACCAAAAGACACCAATCAGGATAATCACCGGAGCGGCAATCCATTTTTGACGCCTGCCCGATGCCAAACGAAACGCCCACCAACAGCCGACCACCAGTATAAAACTCGGTATATCCAAATAGAGTCCAATCATATGAAATCCCCACTTGACGAGGAACATATCACTGCCGAAATGGCCTATATCCGCAAGGACACGGATGCAGGCCAACAGAACAAAGACGGCAAGTCCTGCCAGCGAGAGGTTCACGGTCATTTTCCAGAATGAAGGGTGTGTTTCCGAAGGGGATAAACGCAGACCAATGGGAAGAAACACAAATCCGGCAAGTCCCAAGGTATAAAGAACGCTCAAAAGGCAGAATGCGATCCCTATGCCCATCGTGTCAAGATCCAAATCCAACATTATAGAAGCGAGTCCGAGTAGCATGCCGAAGAGTCCCCATCTGACGGTAAATGTTGTGAGCCGCTGAAAAAAACGACCTGCCTCATCGTCCGGGAGGAGTGAAAATGCGAAGAATGCTTTGATCCCGCGAGCGAATTCTTTCCGTCCGCAAATGAGGATATAGCCCGTGAGTCCCGACAGGACGAAGGAAAACACAAGCGGATCCCAAAAAATGCCGACGCTCAGTGGGGTAATCAGCAAGGACAACCAAAACAGAATGACAACGATGAGAAATCCAAGGGAAATCATGGGATGAATGGGGTTAGGGGGGAAATGTGTGCAAAAAAAAGGTCGGTTGCTGACCTTTTTCCCCTATTTCAAATACGGGAAAATCATGGCCAAGCCGACGAGGTTGACGATGGCACCGATGATCAAGCCGAACACGATGCCGAGCACCATTGCTTGGAACCGTTCCATTTTGACATATCGGCGGAGCGATACGGTAATTCCTTGCTCACCGGCATCGACAATCGTTTCGACGAGGTTCGGCAATTCCGGTTGCGTTAGTCGGCAGGTTTCGAGCAGGGCAGCCGCTTTCATTCGTTCGCGGACGGCGGACTCCATTTTCGGCGTTGCCGTTGCCAATGCGGCTTCGATGCCGGTCAATTCCGGCGATAATCCAGTGGGTACGGTTGTTTGCATGGTCAAAAAATTTATTTTTTCTCACAAAGGCACAAGGACACAAAGAGGTTCAAATGCCAAATATCCCTTTGTGCTCTCTGTGCCTTTGTGCGAAATAGCCTTACCCTTCATTCCGACAATTTTTGCCGTAGGGTTTCCAGTGCTTCACCATAGCGGCGGTGGACGGTCGTTCGGGAGTCGCCGGTTAAAACGGCAATTTCATCGAACGTGAGTCCGCCCCAAATCCGGGCAATGACGATTTCCCTCTGTTCCAACGGCAATGTATCGAGGAATTGCAGCAATTCCTCTGCCCGAAGCGAAGCGTCCGGCGGTGTTTCAAACCAAACGGGTCGTTCCGTTGCTTTTTGGCGTTCATACTTTTGCCGTCGTTTTGCTTTCCGAATTCGGTCGATTGCCTCGTTTCGGACTGCGGTGAATAGCCAGGCAGCGGGATTTTCGGGTTTTCCTTCCCATTGTGCTCGCCGCACCAACCGCAGAAACGTTTCCTGGACGACGTCTTCGGCATCGTCGGCGTTCCATTGTTTGGCGTAGAGGATTAGGGTTGCACTGTGAGCGTCGATCAACTGGCAGAGGTCATCGGGCTTGAGCGGTTGGAAATCTTTCGGCATCGTTTCGGTGCTCTCTGGCTTTCAATAGCATGACGTTCGCCGACGGGAAATTTTCCAAAAAATTCAGAGATTGTTCACTCCCATTCAATCGTCGCCGGCGGTTTGGAACTAATATCATAAACAACACGATTCACGCCCTGAACCTCGTTGATGATCCGCATCGAAAGCCTGCGAAGCAACTCGTCAGGAAGAGGTATCCAATCTGCCGTCATAAAGTCCTCCGTCTTCACACAACGAATCGCAATCGCATCTTCGTACGTTCGGCAGTCGCCCATCACGCCGACACTCTTGACCGGTAACAATACCACAAACGCCTGCGAAATCGCACGATACAAGCCCGCAGCACGAATTTCCTCGATCAAAATCGCGTCTGCCGCCCGTATGCAATCAAGTTTTTCCTTCGTTACTTCGCCAAGACACCGCACCGCAAGGCCCGGCCCAGGGAATGGATGACGCCATACAAAATCCTCCGGCAAACCCAACTCAATACCGAGTTGCCGAACTTCGTCCTTGAACAATTCCCGAAGCGGCTCGACAAGTTCAAATCCCAACTTTTCCGGCAAACCGCCAACATTATGATGCGATTTAATCGTTGCCGACTTCCCCGTGTTGCCGTCAAGACTCGCACCGCTTTCAATGACATCGGGATAAATCGTTCCCTGGGCAAGGAACTTGGCGTTATCGTATTTTTTCGCTTCGGCACTAAACACGTCGATAAAATAATGTCCAATACGTTTGCGTTTTTCCTGCGGTTCTTCAATTCCGGCAAGGCGATCGAGAAACCCCTCGGACGCGTCCGCGACGGTCAATTCCGCGTCGAAGTGTTGCCCGAAGGCCTGAACGACGTCGGCAATTTCGCCTTTCCGCATCATACCGGTCTCGACGAGAATGCACTTGACCTGCTTCCCGACGGCTTTGGAAAGGATCGCCGCAACCACGGCGGAATCCACGCCGCCGGAAAGGGCGCAAATTACCTCGGCGTTGCCGATTTTTTCTCGGCATTGCTCGATCACGGCAGCGGCGTAGTTTTTCATCGTCCAGGAACTGCCGCAACCGCAAATATGATGGGCAAAGTTGTGGAACCAGGTCAGGCCGTGCGTTGATTGATTGACTTCGGGATGCGATTGGACAGCCCAAATCGGTTTTGTGCGGTGTTTGACAGCGGCAATCGGGCTGCCGGGCGAGGTTGCCAGCAGGTCGAAATCGGGCGGCAGGGCGGATACATAATCGCCGTGTGTCATCCAAACTTGTTGTGTTGTTGGAGTGTTTTGGAAGAGGGGCGAGTGTGTTCCGCTGGAATTGAGTTCGAGTGTTACGCATCCGTTTTCGGGCGTGTTTGCCGTCGAGACGGTTCCGCCGAACATGTTCGTAATGACCTGCATTCCGTAGCAGATTCCGAGGATGGGAATTCCCAAATCAAAGATTGCCGGATCGCAGAGTCGGGCATTTTTGGAGTGTACGCTGGCGGGACCGCCGGAGAGGATGATACCTTTTGGAGCGAGGCGTTTGATTTCATCGACTGTGATGGTATAGGGCACGACGCGGGAATACACGCTGCATTCCCGAATGCGCCGGGCGATGAGTTGGAGGTATTGGGCACCGAAATCAAGGATGAGGATTTGTTCTGCTTGCATATAATTTTTGACTCGAAATGAATGTTTGTGTGGATCACGTAGCCGGTTTTATCGCCCCGGCTTTGCCGCTTGTCGCTTGAAGCAGCCCGACAAACAACGGGTGTGGTTGATTGGGACGACTCTTGAATTCAGGATGAAATTGAACGCCGACAAAAAAGCGATGATTCCGCAATTCCACCGCTTCCACAAGGTTGCCGTCAGGCGAGACTCCGCTAATGATGAGTCCGTTTTGCATAAGAACTTCCCGATACGAATTGTTGAATTCAAACCGGTGCCGATGCCGTTCGCTGATTTCCTCCGTGCCGTACAATCGGTGCAGCAGCGAATCTTGCGTGATTTTGCAAGGATACGCCCCCAATCGCATCGTGCCGCCGCTTCCGATCATGTCAACTTGACCGGGCATTATGTCTATAACGCAGTGCGGAGCATTTTCGTCAAACTCGCTTGAATGAGCGTGTTCCAGCGAGCAAATTTGACGGGCAACCTCAATGACGGCAATTTGCATTCCCAAACAGATACCCAAAAAGGGAATATCATTTTCGCGAGCGTATCGGCAGGCGAGCAATTTTCCCTCAACCCCTCTGTCGCCGAACCCGCCGGGAATGACCATACCGTCGATGCCGTTCAGCACATCGCCGACGTTTTCCTCGGTCAGTTTTTCGCAGTCAGTCCAGCGAATGTCGATGTTCAAACCGGTTTCAAAACCCGCGTGATTCAAACTTTCGATAACCGAAAGATACGCATCATGCAGTTGGATGTATTTCCCGACGAGGGCAATGTTTACGGTTTTTTTTCGATCCGCGATTTTGTGCGTCATTCTTTGCCAATCGCTCAAATCGGGTTCGGGAACGTCCAGTCCCAATTCGCGGCAGGCGACTTTATCCAAGCCGTTTTGATGCAACATCAGGGGAGCCTCATACAGCGAAGGGACGGTAATGTTTTCGATCACGCAATCCTGTTTGACATTGCAAAACAAGGAGATTTTTTCTCGGATACCGTTCGTAAAAGGCTCATCGACGCGTGCAATAATGATGTTCGGGAAAATCCCCCTGGCACAAAGTTCTTTAACGGAGTGTTGCGTTGGCTTGGATTTATGTTCCATCGCCGCCGCCAAGTAGGGCACCAGTGTAACGTGAATAAACAGGCAGTCTTTGCGATTTTTTTCGAGCGAAATCTGCCGGATGGCCTCCAAAAACGGCTGACTTTCAATATCGCCGGTCGTGCCGCCGATTTCGGTGATCAGCACATCGGCACCGCTGTTGGCCGCACCGGCATAGATGAAGTTTTTGATTTCTTCCGTAACGTGCGGGACGAACTGTACCGTTCTGCCCAGATAACCGCCGGCGCGTTCGCGTTCAAGCACATTCCAATAGACCTGTCCGGCAGTCAGACTGCTCAATTTCGTCAGGTTTTCGTCAATAAAGCGTTCGTAATGTCCCAAATCCAAATCCGTTTCAGCACCGTCGTCCGTTACGAAGACTTCGCCGTGTTGGAATGGACTCATCGTGCCGGGATCGACATTCATATAGGGATCAAGTTTCTGCGCAGCGACTTTCAATCCCCTTTGTTTGAGCAATCGACCCAGCGAGGCGGCGGTAACGCCTTTGCCGAGTCCCGAAACGACGCCGCCGGTTACAAAAATGTACTTGGTCATATTTCCACGCTCCCATCGAACACCTTGATACAGTTGCCCGTCATATACACGGCTTCGTCGGTATAGTTCACAACAAGTTCGCCGCCGGGAAGGCGAACCTTGATGTCCACATCCTTATCGCAATGTCCATTCAATACCGCAGCCACCGCAGATGCACACGCACCCGAAGCACAACCCTGCGTTTCGCCGCTGCCCCGCTCCCAAACCCGCATCTTCAGATGATTGCGGCCCAAAACTTCCACAAATTCAACATTGACCCTGTCTGGAAACAATCCGTCATTTTCAAACTGCGGCCCAATTTCCTGAAGGGCAATTTTATCGATCTCCTTACAAAAAACAACCACATTGGGATTTCCCATCGAAACACATGTTACAGAAAACGACGCTCCGCCAACCGTCAACTCCCTTGCAATTACATTTTCTCCCGTCAATTTGACAGGAATATGCTCCGGCCGCAATTCCGCTCGGCCCATATCCACTCTTACGGACGCAACCTTGCCGTTTTTCGTAGAAAGATAGAGTTCCCGAATGCCGCTCAGCGTTTCAATGCGTATTCGGCGTTTTCCCACGATTTCGTTATCATACAGGTATTTCGCAATGCAACGGATCGCGTTGCCGCACATGCGTCCTTCGCTGCCGTCCCGATTGAAAAGTCTCATTCTCGCGTCCGCAATGCTTGAGCGGAGGATCAGCACAACGCCGTCTCCGCCGATGCCTTTATGCCGGTCAGAAAGGAGTACGGACAATGATTCGGGCGAGTTAATTTCCAAGTCGAAGCAGTTGATATAGATATAATCATTACCGCTGGAGTGCATCTTGGTAAAGGGCAGTTTTACCCGTCCGCTCCTCATTTTGTTAATATCAATCAGTTCCGTATTGATTTCGCTGTATCCCGAAAGCAAACTATCCGCCAACGCGTTTGCCGTATCGACCGAAGTCAGGCAGGGGATCCCGAGCGAGCAGGCTTTTCGGCGGATTTTCACTTCGTCCAAAGCGGGATCTCTTCCCTTTTCCGAAGTCGAGATGATATAACTGATTTTGCCGCTTTCCAAAATCGTTGCCGTATTGTTGTTCGGGCAAACACTGATTTTTTCCACACTTTGCACCGTCAAACCTTTGTCGGCGAGCACCCGAGCGGTGCCGCTTGAAGCATACAGAGAAAAACCGCATTTGCTGAATTTTTCGGCAATCGCGACAATTTCCGCTTTGTCGCTGTCTCGTACGGTAATCAGCACGCCGCCGCCTTTTTGCATTTTATATCCGGCAGCCAAAAGACCTTTGTAAAGGGCCTCTTGAAACGTTTTTCCGAGTCCCAAAACTTCGCCCGTCGATTTCATTTCGGGCCCGAGATGCGTGTCCAAATCAGTCAATTTTTCAAACGAAAACACGGGAACCTTGACGGCGGTATAGGGCGGTATCTTGTAAATGCCCGATGTGTATCCCAAATCGAACAACTTATCCCCCACACTGACTCTGGTCGCGAGTTCACACATCGGCACGCCCGTTACTTTGCTGATATAAGGAACCGTCCGCGATGCTCTCGGATTAACTTCGATGACGTAAATATCGTTGTCATAAAGCACATATTGAATGTTGACCAGTCCGCGGACGTTCAATTCCATACACAGTTTTTTCGTTACCGCAAAAATCTTTTCGGCCAGCGCATCGTCGATGTGCATTGCCGGATAGACCGCAATACTGTCGCCGGAATGAATACCGGTACGTTCGATATGCTCCATAATGCCGGGAATTAAAACATCGTCGCCGTCGCAGATTGCATCGACTTCGATTTCGGGTCCGCTGAGATACTTGTCGATCAATACTGGATTTTCCTGTTTCGACCGCAGGATAATTTCCATATACTCGCGGATGTCTTCCGGTGCAAAGGCGATGATCATATTTTGTCCGCCGAGAACATAAGAAGGACGCATCAAGACCGGATAACCGAGTTTTTCGGCAGCGGAGAGTGCTTCCGCTTCCGTCATCACGCCGTAACCTTTCGGACGTTTGATTTGCAGTCGTTCGAGCATGGAGTCGAACCGTTCGCGGTCTTCGCAGATGTCGATACTATCCGCCGAGGTGCCGATGATGTTCACACCGCGTTCGTGCAATTTTTTTGTCAGTTTAATAGCAGTACCGCCACCGAACGTCACGATTACGCCTAACGGTTGTTCCATATCAATGATGCTCATCACATCGTCGATATGCAATGGTTCAAAATATAATCTATCCGCAGTGTCAAAGTCAGTAGAAACCGTTTCGGGATTGTTGTTGATGACGATTACTTCATAGCCCATACTTTTTAGCGTCCAAACGCAATGGACGCAGGCGTAATCGAATTCGATACCCTGTCCGATGCGAATCGGCCCGCTACCGAGTACGACGATTTTCGGCTTATCACTTTTTTGAACGAAGGGCAATGCTTCGTTTTCGGTGCCGAGATCTGTATTGCTTTTAAGGGAATAAAAGTAGGGCGTTTTCGCTTCAAATTCTCCGCCGCAGGTATCGACCATTTTGTAGATGAGTGGCGGCACAAGAGCGGGAGGTATTGGCCTTCCGGTTGAGGACATACGATTGTTTGCGATATTCGCAAGTCCGTGCAAAAACCAGCGATCGACTTTGGTGATTTGATGCAATTCGTCGATATTGAAACTTTTCGGCCTTTGTACGGCATCCCGCACGCTGTTTTTGCTGTTCATCTGTTTGATTTTTTCTTTGTGATTGAAGTTTCAACCGGGAACTGTGCTGCGTTCCGTCCCTGGCTCTTTTTATTGCATAATTTTCCGTTTGCATTCTGTTTGGCGTATTGTACCGTTTGCCGATTCCGCCGTCAAGGATGCGGCACAATGACAGTCGCACACGAGCCGGGGCGTTCACGCCCGGCACCTAGGGCATTTCTTGCCGTTCCGCAATCGCGTCGGCCAACATCTCCTTGTTCGCAAATTGTAAATTGCTGCCCGTCGTGATGCCGCGTGCCAACCTCGTAATCTTCGGCCTCTCCGCAAGCGATTCCAACTGCGATATGATGTAATACGCCGTCGCATCACCCTCAACCGTCGGATTCGTTCCCATCACGATTTCACGGAACGCTCCCGACTGAACGCGCTTGACCAAAGCAGCAATCGTCAGTTGATCCGGCGTGATTTTTTCCAACGGAGCCAACCGGCCAAGAAGAACATGATACAATCCCTCATAACTTCCCGTCTGCTCCAGCACAATCAAATCCTGCGGCTGCTCCACAATGCAGAGAATGGCTTGATTCCGCCGAGGGTCTTTGCAAATATCGCAGAGTTCATCTTCCGCAAGATTGAAACAGTGTTTGCAATATCGGACATTTTCCTTGACGGCCGTAATGGAGTCCGCCAGGGCCATCGCATCCTGTTTATCGAGTTTAAGGAGGTAGTACGCAATGCGTTCGGCGGATTTTTTGCCGATGCCCGGCAGTTTTTCAAACTCGCTGATCATCCGCGAGACGGATTCCGTTAGTTCTTTCATTGCAGGGACTTATTTCACAAACTTTTCGAGCATTTCGGACAGGTTGCCCATCCCGACATCTCCGGCGAGGGATCGCATGGATTCGGCTTGTTGGATTCGGGATTCTTCGATGGCGTCGTTGACGGCGGTAACGATGAGGTCTTCGAGGAGTTCGGGATCCTCTTGTTGGAAGAGACAGGGATCAACTTTGCATTCGACGAGTTCTTGCAAGCCGTTGACGCTGATTTTAACGAGTCCGCCGCCGGCATTTCCTTCGACGCGGAGTTCTTTAAGTTTTTCGTTCATTTCTTGCATTCGTCCGCCGAATTCGCGTGCGTGCTTGAGTAATGAACCAACTTCAAACATTTTATTGAACATATATTGCAGACCGTTGAATGCGAAATTGCGATCATTTTACAGGCCGAAGCCGACTTTGTCAATGATTCTGCCGAAGGACGGGGCCGAGTACAAGTTTCGCATTAGGGAAAGGTAGGCAGCCGACCGCCGGGCGGGTGCGTCGGCGTAGCCGACTGGAAGGCCGAAAAACGATAACAATAGCGGTACACCCTAATCCTCCTTCGCCATGCGAACCACCTCATCGACCGATGTTACGCCCAATAACACCTTACGCCAACCATTCTCCCGAAGCGTCATCATGCCCGACTTGCGAGCCGCTTCCTTTATCTCGTGCGAATGACGGCCCGCACTCGCCAACAACCGAATTGGCTCCGTTGCCGTCAATAACTCATATAACGCAATTCGACCAGAATATCCCGTATACCGACAGTCCGTACAACCCACCGGACGGTGGATTTCTGCCTTGTCCTCCCGAATCGCCTGCACCGGAAAATCCTTCGGCATCTCCGCAAGCACCGGATTGAACCGCTCCTTGCAATGAGGACAAAGACGACGCACAAGACGCTGGGCCATCACCCCCTCCACCGTCGTTCCTATCAAAAACGGCTCGACGCCCATATCACTCATCCGAGTAAATGCCCCAGCCGCATCGTTCGTGTGCAACGTGCTAAATACCAAATGTCCCGTCAACGACGCTTGAATCGCATTTTCTGCCGTCTCCAGATCACGTATCTCTCCAACCAACACGACATCAGGGTCATGCCGTAATATCGCCCGAAGACTCGCCGCAAACGTTAATCCAACCTTCGCATGTACCTGTATCTGGTTGATTCCGTCCAGTTGATATTCAATCGGGTCTTCCGTCGTAATAATTTTCGTAGCATCATCCTTGATTTCATTGAGCGCACTGTAAAGCGTCGTCGTCTTGCCCGACCCGGTTGGGCCGGTTACGAGAATGATCCCGTGCGGCTGCTTAATCAGTTTGCCGAATTGTGCGTAAATATCGTCATCCATTCCGATGCCGCGAAGCGTAAATTCCATTTTATCCTTGTCGAGAATACGCATCACAATACCTTCGCCGTGCAGCATCGGAATAATGGAAAGCCGAAGGTCAATTTCGCGGCCTGCAACTTTCAGTTTGATCCGGCCATCCTGCGGGACGCGTTTTTCGGCAATGTTCAATCGGGCCATAATTTTGAGCCGACTGACGATTGCGGATTGAAATCGGTTAATTTCCGGCGGCATCGGCTGCGATTGCAAAACGCCGTCGATGCGATAGCGGATTCGCATTCCGGTTTCTCGGGCTTCGATATGAATATCGCTTGCTTGCACTTCGACGGCTTCGGTGAGGATTTCGTTGACGAGGCGAACGACGGAGGCTTCTTGGGCGAGTTGAGCATCGCCGCCCTGTTCCCATTCGAGGTCATCGAGGACTTCGACACCGAGGTCGTCGCCGACTTGTGCCATGAGGCCTTCGATGGTTTCGGCTCCGACGCCGAAGTGTGATTTGATCAGTTTGCCGAGTTCGAGCGGCAGGGCAACGACGGGCACGACGGGCTTGGCGGTCGCGGCGGAGACGGCATCGAGGGCGTGCATTGCGAGCGGATTGCTGGTTGCAACGAGGAGCGAGCCGTTATCATCGGTTCCGAGGGGGAAAATTTCGTAGCGGTGGACGAGTTTGGCCGGAAAATGATGCAGAATGGAAGGGTCGATATGGCTTTTAGCGAGGTCAACGAGTCGGAGTCTGAGGATGGCGGCAAGTGCTTGATAGGCTTGTTCTTCGGTGCGGACGCCGAGGATGGGCAGGATGGAGGCGAGTCGTCCTTCGTTTTGGAGTGCTTCTCGTATGGCTTGAAATTGAGCGGGCGAGAACTGTGGGGGCTGTTCGGGATGCGGCGTGAAGGCGATGGTCATACTAGGCAAAGTATCACAATACGGGGATTTTTGCAAGGGATGCCGCCGTTTACGGAGTCGCGGCCACACCGGAAACGGGATCCAACGGTAAGCCCGCATAGCATTACCACTGGTACACGAATCCGATGCCCGTTGTTCGCGGTTCCATCACGGGAAAAACTGTCAAACCTCGCGGGAGAAGCCGATATTCTGTTTTGGAAACCGCACGACACGACAAATACGCGAGATACCACCCAAGCATGCATTGAGACAAATAATGCGTATCGTCATTGATTCGACTCCATGCAGTGAAGGTCGAGCAAGTATAAAAAGTTGTTTTCAACCAAAAATTGTCGCTCATCTGCGCCAAAGTGATGAAAGGCATCGCACCAACAAACGCATGACCACTGACACCATTGGCATGAACAAACGGTTGCCAACGCGAGGAAGGGTTCGGAAAGTTGGGACGACCAGAGCCGATAAGGCTTTGGCTGAACCACAAGGTCGGTGCTCCAACCAGAAAGGCTCGCGAGGTTTGGGAAGCAAATTTCCCTATGCCGGAACCTGTTGGTGTCTCGAAAAGACGGACACGATCAGTGATTTTGTCGCTGTAATAAAGAATAGATACTCCAGCGATCAGCATAATTGCCTCCGGCTCTCCAAATAGTTTAACGTTCGCACTCAATTTGTCCAATCCGCCTGAGCGTACATTCTGTTGATACCAGCCAATCACGCGTTGATCCATTGGCGTATTAGAAATGACAGCATGAACTCCATATCCAATGCCGATATTCGCAACATTGTCGCAGGAATAAAAATTCCGAAAGTCAGAACAAATTTTTCCTGCCTCTCTTTTCGTTCGGCGGAGGCAGCCAGCAGACCATGTTTCCGAAGGATCAAATCGAAATGAATCATAGAGAGAATCATAATCAGCGGCTTTACGCCGATGGAAGGATTGAAAACGTGGAACCGAAAAATCCCATTGGGGCGGTTTCGTCGGCTGCTGAAAGGCAGAAGATTGTCGTAATGTTGAATCAAAATCAAAGAATTTTGACGGCTCGAACGATAGCGGCGGAAACGGCAAAGTGTCATGTCCACCGGGAATTGAAGCCGTTTGGGGAATGTTATGCTGTCCCATTGCCCTTCGCGGAGTCCCCATAAAAACTAACAGCACGGTCATACATAACAAAACAGTCCCAATGGCAGAGTAAACGAAGAACCCGATTCCGGCACTGGCAAGAAAGATGAAAGCCCAAGCGGCATCAAACACAAACGTGCCATAAATAACGACATCGCCGAAAAATTCCATCATTGTCATTAAGAGTATGAATCCAAAAAACCGGATGTACTCGCGGCGTATGACGGTTTTCCATGAAAACGGAATGTCCGGTTGTTGCCAACGAAAAGTCTTCGGGAAAAATGCGGACGTTTGCCTAACCCAATTCCTGTATTCGTTTCCAAATTGTTTCTTGAGGAGCGATGTTTCGTCTTTGATGATTTGCTGATAATACAAGACAAAAAAGGCGATATAGATCAAAATCAGCCACCATGTGTGCAAAAATAATACGGGAGCCAATCCCAAAAAAAAGTTTCCAACGTAGAGCGGATGCTGTAAGAGCGAATACACTCCTTTTGTCCAAAGACCGCTTGGAGTTCGTTGAGGTGTGTACCCGATAGCCAATGCCCGGATGGAAAATCCGACCATCAAAACAAGAAGGCAACCCAACTCCAACAATAGGTCGCACTGATGGCAACCCCAGGGATACTCGAAACGCAATAACACTGGCAGGGCAATCAAAATAAACAACCCCGGCAGATACCTCTGCCATCGAAGTAGCCCATATTCTTGCAGTAATCTCCCCAGGTTCAACGGCATCTTAAAAAATTTTCTCTTGTGCAACCCATCGCCGTAGTATATGGAATTCACAATATAATTGTCAATACGAATTTAAGCATCTGTCCATTTTCTTGTGATGGCAGGGAGCACCGCCGATGTGAAAATTTTGCGGGTATTTCTGTCTTTGGTAACCTTGAAAGTAAAACGGACTTTGACCAATGGACAGATGGCGGCTTGTCCGATGACCACTTCGACATTGTCTCGTATCCGGTGGAAAGGCATCAAGAGTAAGCAGAAACCGGGGCAAATCCGAAAGATTCGCTACTTTGCATTGCTATAATCAGTGAACAGGAACATTTTTAGGTGCCGTAACACCAACCCGTACACGGTCGCCTCGCACATCAACAATCGTAACTTCAATATCATCACCAATGATGATACTTTCATCTACTTTTCTTGTTAATACAAGCATGTGTTCCTCCGTGTTGGTTAAAGTAGTTGTTCCTTTTTGTTGTCAAAAACCCTGCCAGCTCGGTGAAAAAAGCAAAGCCGAACCGGACAGGGCAACCTTGTCGAATCACTGACCAGTCACGCGATACGAACATCGTTGCCGAGTTCGTCGTGAATGGTTAACGGCGTGAAATAATCTTGTAACAATGGATTGAGAGCCTTGCGTGAAAGTTCCGATTTTTCATTCAATGGAACAATGATCTGGCAATCTTGCAATGCGTTAAATGGATTAATGCTTTCATAACGAATTTCTTTTTCAAATTCAAAAATCTTTTTGATCGTGTCAAACACTTTTTCTCGTGTCGGTGTCATTCGGAAAAAAACAAGATTTTTGTCGAGTATAAAATTTGTCGGCATTGGATCAATCAGACTGTTATCTCAAATAGCCTACTATCGTCTCACGGGTAATTGGTTCCGGCTAGTGCAAACGATTCAAATCCCGTTTCGGAAAGATCGCTCACTTTTTGCACACCATATAACCGCATGGCTTCCTTGTAATCATCCATCGAAAAGTAGCCTTCATTTATAAGTTGCTTGACGTTCTCTATTTCGGCTTGACGATCATACTCTTCTATCGGGAACTCTGCCGAAATACCGTCCCACATTGGGTTTACAGCCGGTGTCGATGCCGCCGTTTCCTCATCCAGCACGTCCACTGGCGTATCCGGTGTGGATGGTAGTGGTGGTACTGTTGTTTCTACTTCCAACATGGTAACCGGTGTCTCTGGTGCAGATGGTAGTGTTGACGTATACGTTGTCGGCACTACCTGAATGTCGATAACTTCGTCTTGTGTCATCAGTCCCATTGTGATTTCGGGACAATAAGTTCGAGCAAAAAATGCTGCCGCACGATATTGAAACATCTGCTGCGGCATTGATTGCCACTTTGATATTTCCTCTATTCTTTCTACGCCATCCCTTTTTACCTTGACTTTCTTACTCCACCATTTCTCCGCTTTTGCCATTCCAATAGTAATTTTGGTGGACTCAAGTAGTTCGCCATTTTTGTCAATAGCGTATGCAACGCATCCGTAATTGTCGGTGTTTTCCTGACCGGAGAACTTAAACCGAAGTGGCGTTTTGAACAGACCACTCTTGTTAATACACGCGATCAGAAATTGTCCTGACCACGATGGTCTGCCTTGCACGATGTACAAGTTTTGCATGATCATCAATGGATTCATTTGTAGACGCAGGGCGATGTCAAGAGCAATCATGCAGTTCGATGGATTGTTCCTGAAACTTTCTGGAATCATTGTTGATTTTGCCAGCATGTTACTGCGCCGTTCCATTTCTGGATGGAGCAAAAACATGCTTTCGGATGTTGCCACATTGTGCATGGTGTTTGGAATCGTTGCTAGTTCCGTTGTCATAAGGTTCTCCTTTTTGTCCTATTGGACGGTTAGTGGGTTTTGTTTTTGTGTTGATTAGTCTATTATCCAGTCAATTGTTTGTGTTACTCCAAACTTGCAAGTGTTTCAAAATCCCCCGCCGGTCAACCAAAAGTTTTAACACCAACCGAACGGGGCGGCTAATCTTAAACAAGAGTTAGCCGATGTCTACATTAACGACAGCAAAGCAGTTGCTTAATTCGTTTGATTATCTTCTTGGCCGGTTGATTATGCACCGGTGTTGCTTTCGGTAAAACTACTGCTTCCGTTGGTTTTGTAACATGTTCCCGCGCCCGGATTTGTGCTCGAAATGTCCAAAACTGTCAGGACTGTCCAATACCAAATGATTCAACGTTTGGATTTAAGAGCAAGGCTCTATGGCCCGGCGAACGTTCCCTGTCCAAGCCGCGTTGCAAAGGTCAAAGGCGAGGCATAGTCGAGTAGGCAAGGGACAGCGTGATTGACGGTTTCGGCATAACTCTGTGTCCAGATTTCTCTTTCCGTGTCTCAATAGCCGCATACCATTTTCAGGTTGCCTCCTCGCC
>Ga0099364_10007529_pt1 | contig 15517 bp, 14 predicted proteins | sample TergutTh196P3_FD_73070 | JGI IMG/M metagenome (GOLD analysis project Ga0099364, IMG submission 73070) | Microcerotermes parvus P3 segment gut microbial communities from Pointe-Noire, Republic of the Congo - Th196 P3 | ecosystem: Host-associated > Arthropoda: Insects > Digestive system > Gut ... | reverse complement strand
ACCCGCTCTTGTACTCAGCAGAATCCACTCCTCATTTTCGAGCTGTTTATACTGCCATTCCGTTGTGACGTCCCACATCCGCACATGCTCGGGCTGCACGGCGGATATCAGCATCGCGCCCTCGACGCTGACCTCCTCGCCGTAAATCGCCGCGCCTCTGAAGAGCGCGTCCGTCTCCCGCATGACGACGGTCACGAGCATTATCCCCGTTATGCACATAAAAGGCACGAGCAGAAAGGTCAGCATCGCTTTGCCCATCGAGCCTAACACTTTGCCTAGCGGGCGGTTTTGCTGCAGGTCCCCGATCGAGCGCAGGACGGCGAGGATGGAAAAGCCGATACAGAGAGCGAGGGCAATGAGCGTGATGGCCCAGAACGCCCGGGTGATGAAGGGCTGGTTGAAGAAGTATTCTAAAAGGGTGGTCTCCTCGATAGTCCGCTCGGCCACGTATCTCGCCGCAGTGCTGCCGCCGCCCTGAGCGACGGTGCCGCTGCCCTGAGCCATGCTCCCCGGGCGCAGACTCCCCGGAAGGAGGTCGCGCATAGGGGTGACTCCAAGCTCTTCAAATCTGTCAGATAGGCTTTCGCGGTCAAACAAATGGCTGAAGTCGAAATCGCCGAGGTCGGCTGGGGGTACGTCCGTATAGGTCGTCGTTACGATCTCGACGTTACGCGTCCCCGCGAAGATGCCCACCACGTCACGGACTATCTTCATGAGCGTGATCGGCACGAGCAGGAGCGCGAGCATGATCGTCTCGAGCACCGCCTGAATAAACGGCCAGACCACATCGACGATATACGTGTCTATCTCCCCTGTAAATAATGCTTTAAGAAAATCCCACATAGAATACCTCCTGCGGGCGAAGCCCGGTTTTTCAATGCATAATGCATTATTTATAATTCATAATTCATAATTCATAATGCATAATGCATAATGCATAATTGCGATTTGTGTTGTTATTGGATCAGTGTTTTGCTAGGCAAGTATGTAACATTTTTTCATAAATGTTACATGGGGAGAAAACCTTGATTTTTCAAGGGCCGGAACGCAACGGGTTTCGCCCGGATGCTGTGTTTGAAAAAAAGAGCGCAAGGGAAACCCTTGCAAACACAGCAAAAAAAGCCCATGTAACATTTATGAAAAAATGTTACATGGGCGCGGTCTTAATTTTAGTCTATTGCAGAATCGCGATTTGTGTTGTTATCTTTGCTGTTATAGTATACGACGCAGTGTGCGGAGCGGCTCAATTGTTAATAATTATTAACACCGGTCGCCATTGCTGTTGATATATCGCTATCATCATAATTATGCATTATGCATTATGAATTGTTTTGTATTGCTAATTGCGATACAATCTGATATAATTTAATCAAAGGAGTTGATACATAATGCCTAAAACTACAAGCGTCTATACGAGGGTCGAACCTGAACTGAAAGAACAGGTGGAGAAAGTGTTGTTAAAGCTTGGTCTGCCAATGGCAAGCGCCATAAATCTGTTTTTACGCCAGATAGTGTTGCAAAATGGCTTGCCTTTTGATTTGAAATTACCTGTAAACAAACCGCTTGATTATTCAATGATGTCGAAAGCGCAGTTCGATACCGAAATGGAAAAAGGGCTAGCCGATTATGAAGCCGGGCGAACAATGCCCGCAGCGCAGGTCAGAGAAGAAATGCAAAGGAGATACACAGTGTGATATGGGAAGTTAGCTACACAGATTCGGCGCATCTGGACTTGCAGGAAATCTATGATTACATCGCTGATGTTCTGTTTGAACCTGCTATAGCTCAAAAGCAAACTGACCGTATTATGGACACAGCCGATTCATTGAACTTTATGCCTTTACGTCATCGACTATGCGATTATGAACCTTGGCGCAGTAGAGGCTGGCGCTTTGTACCGGTGGACAACTACCTGATTTTCTATCTGCCGGATGAATCGCAAAACACAGTGTTTATCATGCGAATCATGTACGGTGGGCGAGATATAGAGGAACATTTATCGGAATGACAGAACCGGGGAAATCGCAATCATTATCATAATTATGCATTATGAATTATGCATTGATAAGCCGACGCTTACCCTCTTCTGGTATTTCCCGCTGTCTTTTGCGGGGCCGGTTTATTTTGCGTGGCTGATACGGGCGGCTTTTCCGGTTTGATCCTGCCCTGTTTGATATCTATTTTGACGGACTGAACTTGATTATAGAAATCCATCAGGCTTATCTCTACCTTTTCGATTTTTGCGGGCGCGGGCGCTCCTGGGCTGCCATGCGGGTTTTGGGTGTTCCGCTCAACGCCCGGTTTTGGATCGATTTGACTGTGATTTGCTATCTCCTCTGCGGAGATTTGCTCAAAATCGTTAAGCTCGTTGAATGCCGGCTGCAGTTTCCTGGCTGCCGTCTCTTCTTTTACCCGTTTTTGCATCGCTTCTGCGGCAGGTTTGTTTTGCTGTTTTCTTTCCAAATATGTCTCTTTGTCAAACCCGGGTTCAAAGAAAAACTTGGGTTCAAGTACGTCGTCTTTTTCTGAGAACTTGGGATTATACGACACCTGCGTTTCTGGTTCACCGCTTTTAAGTATCGTCTCGCTCCTCACTGGAACGCCCGTAACGTATTCGCCGGGTTCCAACTTTCTTATTTCGTCAAGAACCTTGTGGGAAATAGCCTGCCTCTTCGGCGCATTATTCTGATTTTCTTTCGACTGCTGCGCAGCCGGGGCTCCCGCCTTAGCGGCCTCGATCGCGGCAAGGTTCTCTCTCGCTGCTTGTGTGCGCGCTTGTTTATCCATGTCGTCAGACAACATTCCTTCATATTCCTGCTGCTCGGCAAGAGTGGCGGGATCTAAGATTTTCGTGGTCAGGGAAATGAGCCGCAGATTCTGCGATGTGTTTTCCGGCGGCAGCGCGAACTCAATGCGTTTGTCACGGCCCATAGCCTGAGCGGTCACAAAACATTTCATGTAGTTGTTCTTTTCAATGTCGCTTCCGAGCTCGTTGGTTTTAGCCTTGCAAAGCTCGGAGACGGGTACGCCGTTTATGAATATCGAATCAAATTTCCCCAAAAATTCGGGAGTATCTACCCTGTGGTCGGCATAACTCCCGACAAAAACCCTGCCCATAAGCCCGGTCATGTTGCTGTCGAACGTGGCGACCGCGAAGTTCATCTCGTTTTGCGTGAGGCCCTGGCCGTTATTTTGCATCTTATCCATAAATGAGGCTTTGTTTACGACAGAGGGAAGGCTTTCGATCAAAAAATCGCTGTTTACGGGCTGGGCCGGCGTCTGCATGGCGCTAATCAGCGCGGGGTCGTTCATGTCGATACCGAAAAGCCGTTTTACATCATCCTTTGACGGCGTTTTGGATGTTCGGGTAAGCGGGATGGTAGGATCATCGCCTATGCCGTTAAAATACCTGACAAGCTCTTCGGCGAGCTTTCTGTTGGCATTGTTTTCGAGCAGTTTATCCTGCCGCGTACTTATATAATATAAATCTGTCATAGATGTAAGAATGCGATTGTTCTCACTTTTTAGCATCTCCGTATATGCCTTATGGCCGATATCATCCTGATCCGCCGTGTTTTTGTAGTAATCTCTCAGATAATCGCACAGGGCGTCGACCTTGCTGCGGACAAGCGGGTTAAGGCGCGGATTTGCAGTCTGCAACTGACGTACATTCGCATAGTTTCCACGATTTATAGACCAGGGGACAAATCCTTCAGTTTCGATGGCTATGCTATGCCAGGGCGATACTTTCTGTATGTCGAGGTCGGCGGGTTTATCCTCCGGCTCATATGTTTCCCGCATGTACCTTTCCTGCACATTGTCATCGCCGTCCGTGATCTTCCTCGTCCCCATGTGCTTTTCTCTCTCGAACTGAGTAAACTCCGTAAAATACTCGTCGATCTGGTTCATCCCGCGCAGAGTCAATACACCTACCTTGTCAGGGTCTATCGAATCCTTCACCGCAGTATTCTGACGCTTTACATACGCCTGTATATCCGCGTTTGCCGCCGCTAATCTTGCTTCGTCATTTCCCGGTCCTGACATAATTTAACACTCCAACCTTTTTTATAATTCATAATGCATAATTCATAATGCATAATTGCGTGTTGTGTTGTTATCTACTCATTATATACGCCGTCGGAGGGCGGTTTAGCTCAAGTGTTAATAATTATTAACACTTGTCGGCATTGCTGTTGATATATCGCTATCAATTATAATTATGCATTATGAATTATGCATTATGCATTGTAAACCCCGGGCGGCATTTTATCATATTTCAGGCGTCATTAGGATACTGTTAACAAAATTTAACAGCGGGTTATTGACTGTGTGTATTGACTGTGTTCAAAAAAAGTGTTGACAAATGCGGCGGGACAGGGTATACTAACAATAGTTGAACAATCATTCATATAAATGCTGGGAGGTATGGTAATGATTCGAGAACAAACTGACTGCAGCACTCACGCTATTCACGAAGACGTTGTAAGGCGCGTCCGGAGCGAAATGCCGGATGATAAGGACGTGCGCGGCGTTGCGGATCTTTATAAGATGTTTGCGGATAATACGCGGGTCCGTATTCTGTGGGCGTTGTCCTGTGAGGAAATGTGCGTCTGCGACCTCGCCGCTTTGCTGGGTATGACCAAATCCGCTATATCCCATCAGCTCAAATCACTGCGGCTCACGAACCTCGTAAAGTACGATAAGCGCGGCAAGGTCGTATACTATTCCCTTGCGGACGATCATATCAAGGATATTTTTGAAAAAGGTTTTGAGCATATCCGTGAGTAATTTTTTACCATAACGATTGAGCAGATGATCAACTATTTGACAGGAGGGTGTTATTATGAACAAAAAGCAAGATACTTCACATGAAGGCTGCGATATTCATGCGCACGACGACGATGACTGCTGCGGCCATGACCACCATCATGACCATGATACTGACGGCAAAAGCGCAGTTATAAAACTGATATCAGGCGCTGCTGTTTTTGGCATCGGCCTGACCCTCACATATCTATCAGGGTTAAACCAATACATTTCTTTGTCCGTACTTGTTGTGAGTTATCTTATACTCGGCGGTGATATCGTCCTTCGCGCGGCTAAAAACATTATACGCGGCGAGGTGTTTGACGAAAACTTCCTTATGAGTATAGCCACTATAGGCGCTTTCGTTATCGGGCAATACCCGGAAGCGGTCGCCGTTATGCTGTTTTTCCAGGTGGGCGAATATTTTCAGGGATTGGCCGTGCGCAGGTCAAAGAAGTCCATTGCCGACCTTATGGACGTCCGGCCCGACTATGCAAATTTGGCAAAAAACGGTGATATTATCACGGTGGCGCCGGATACCGTAAAGATCGGTGACGTTATTATCGTAAAGCCCGGCGAGAAAATACCTTTAGACGGGGTCATTATCGAAGGTGAGTCAATGCTTGACTGGACCGCGCTGACGGGGGAGTCCGTCCCGCGAAAGGCAAGGGTTTCCGATACTGTGCTGTCCGGCTGTATCAACCGGAACGGTTTGCTCACTATTGAGGTGACAAAAACTTTCGGCGAGTCCACCGTCGCCAAAATCATTGACCTTGTGGAGAACGCCGGGGCAAAAAAAGCGCCGACCGAAAAATTCATCACCAGATTCGCCCGGTATTATACCCCCGTAGTCGTGATCCTTGCGGCGCTCATCGCTGTGATACCCCCTCTCTTCTCGATCGGTTCATGGGCCGAATGGATAAACAGGGGGCTTATTTTCCTCGTTATCTCATGCCCCTGTGCGCTTGTAATATCCATCCCGCTCGGCTTTTTCGGAGGCATAGGCGGCGCTTCCAGGCGCGGCGTCCTCGTCAAAGGCGGAAACTATTTAGAGGCGCTCGATGACCTTGATATCGTCGTGTTCGATAAGACAGGCACACTGACAAGGGGCGTTTTTGAGGTTACAAGCATCAAGCCTTTCGGCGGTTTTACGGAGAGCAAACTGCTTGAACTGGCCGCCTGCGCGGAAGCCTTTTCCAACCATCCCATCGCCCTGTCCATCCAAAAAGCCCACGGCGGCGAGGCAGATAAATCCCTGCTTTCGCAGTACAACGAGATCGCGGGGCATGGCGTCGGCGTCAATTTTGGCGGGAGCACCATATTGGCGGGGAATGATAAGCTGATGCGTCTTATGGGGATATCCTTTGAGGAGTCTGACAGTATCGGCACAAAGGTCTATATCGCATTAGACAACAGCTTTGCCGGCTGCATAACGATCTCGGACGAGATCAAAGCAGACAGCCATAACGCCATCGCCGCGCTGAAAGCGAAAGGCGTCCGTAAAACAGTAATGCTCACCGGCGACGACCCGCAAATAGCTGAAGCCATCGCCGATGAGCTAAAAATAGATGAGGTACACGCGGGGTTGCTGCCCGACCAGAAGGTCGAAATGGTCGAAAGGCTTTCCGGGCAAAAACGTCCGAAAGGCAAGCTCGCTTTTGTCGGCGACGGCATCAACGACGCCCCGGTGCTCGCGCGGGCGGACGTCGGGATCGCTATGGGCGGCTTAGGCTCAGACGCAGCCATAGAAGCCGCCGACGTGGTGCTTATGACCGACGAGCCCTCCAAGCTGCTTGACGCCATAGACGTCGCCCGTTTCACAAAACGTATCGTCCGGCAGAACATCATCTTAGCCCTGGGCGTCAAGACACTCTTTCTCGTACTCGGAGCTTTTGGCGTCGCCTCGATGTGGGAAGCCGTTTTCGCCGATGTAGGCGTCGCCCTTCTCGCCGTTTTAAACGCCGCACGAGTCGGCAAGTCAGAGCGCCCTATGAATCAGACTTGAACAATGTAAGCCCCGTGCCGTCTATTCTCATTTTCATATGTCTGGATTCTGAAAAGAAATAGAGCCAATCACCGAAAACATGTATGTTGAAAGCAAACTTGTCATGGAGTTGTGTCGACGGTCCGCCGTTTACGCTTATTCTATAGATGGCGTCATCCGGCACGCTGACATAATACAAGTAATCCCCGTCGGCATTGAGTACCCCTGTTCCGAGGCTTACTTCCTGATTGGTAAGCTGGGTGCGCGAACCGGTCGAGAGCGAGACCTTATAAAGATGCCCGTTTTCGAACACGCCGCCGCCGTAGTAGTAAAGGTGATCCCCGTCAACGGTCGCAAGATTGTGTATGCCCGTCGTCAGCCTGACCGTGTCGCTGCCGTCGGTTTTGACGCTGAAGTAACCGGCGTCAGGGTCGTTGCGATCCGGGAACCCTTGAGGTGTAGTGCGGAAGTGTTTCGCATAACATATCCGATCGCTGCTGACGCCTATCAAAAAGTATCCGCCCGCATTGGGATCCGAGCTTCTTGCCACTACCGTGCTTTTGTTTGCGCCGTCTAAACCGACCCTCATTATATTACCCGCTTCTTCATAGTAGATCCACTCGCCGACAACGATCACGTTATCATTTGTGGAGGTTCCTCTGGCTGTTACGAGCGTATTGCCGCTCCCGTCGACGCCTACTCTGTAAATGCCCCTGTCCCGCCCTGAGATATAGAACACCTGATCCCCCACAACATTTATTGCGGAAGGATTGACCCCTCTGGCAAGTTCCGTTCTGTCAAATTCGTTTCTGTTGTTTTCTCTTCTCGGTTCAACACGCTCCCTGAACAGTGACCTTCCCGACATGCTTTGCCCGCCGCGATAATATATCCACTCTCCGGAAATGGCATACCATCCGTAGTTTTGGAGGTTACCGGGAGTTGTGCCGTTTGATAACGCAACGGGCGGAGGCGGCGGTGTGACCGCACCGTCCGTGCTGATTATCACAGTTTGCGAGGCCTGATCCCAATCTACATGCGCCCCGAAGCTTTCGCCTGACGCGCGGGCGGGGACCATTGTCCTTCCGCCGACCAACTGCGGAGGCACGTCCAGCGTTATTTGCACGCCGTTTCTGGTGTAAACGTTGTTGCCGATTTGCATTATTACGGTCACGTCGCCTTTGACGGCTGTTACTGTCTGTGTGGACTGCTCCCAGTCGATTACAGCGCCGAGGGCTTCAAATATTGCCCTGAGCGGAACAAGCGTCCTGCCGTCTTCAATGATCGGCGGCTGGTCGAATGTGACCGGAACTCCGTCTATCACAACGCTTATCCCGGAAGCAAGTGCCGGCCCACCCATCGCTAGCAAGCCGCAAACCAGAACCGCTGCCAGCGCTATTGCAAAAATCTTCTTTTTCATAATGGTATCCCCTCCGTATTTTTTGTTGTCGGGCAAAGCCCATAATGACATTTTACGGGATAAAAATTAGACAATCTTCGGATTCGTTTGTAATATCTTCGGATGTTGTGGGACATGGGGACGGTTCTCGTGTCCCAAATTCAGAGACAGCGTAATGATGCGCAAGTGGGACACGAGAACCGTCCCCATGTCCCACTTGTTTGTTATATTAGTATAGCAAAACCCTCTGCACAACGCAATAATCTGTGGTATAATCATTTTATGATGATATTAAAAGCATTTTTTTGAAAATGGGGAAAACAAGTATGAAAATAATACGTAAGATAGAGATTTTTGGCGATTCCATACTTAAAGGTATTCAGTTAAACCCTGAAAGCAAGCGCTATCATGTAAATAATAATATTGACGTTGATATGCTCAGCGAAAAGTTTTCACTCAGTATCGCAAACCACTCAAAACTGGGATGCACGGTCACAAAGGGAAAAGCCCTGCTTGATAAATATCTTGACAAGGCCCCGGACTGCACCGCGATTCTTATGGATTTCGGCGGGAATGACTGTGATTTCGATTGGAAGAGTATATCCGAAAATCCCGACGCGGAACATCAACCCAATACGCCGATCGGCAAGTTCATCGGTCTTTATACGGAAATGGTCAACCGTATAAAGACCGGAGGCATCCGCCCTGTGATCGCAAATCTGCCGCCTATCGATCCGCAGCGTTATTTTAACTGGTTTTGCAACGGCTTGTGCAGGGAAAGTATCCTCCGTTGGCTTGGGGACGTAAATGCGATCTACCGTTATCAAGAGCTTTATTCCCGCACAGCCGAAGACATAGCCCGAAACAGCGGCGCCTTGCTTGTCGATTTGCGCAGCGTTTTTTTAAAAGAACGTCACCTGGGCCGCTATCTCTGCGAAGACGGTATCCACCCAAACACCGAGGGCCAGAAACTCCTGACTCAATCATTTGTAAAATTCTGCGCTTCGGCGCTTGTGTAGTGGGACACGGGGACGGTTCTCGCGTCCCATATTCGGAAACAACGCAATGGAACGCAAGTGGGACGCGAGAACCGTCCCCGCGTCCCACTAAATAACCAGCCAAAGCATAAGCTGGATCGTGCCGGTGAAGAAGATCATCAGGATACCTGTGTACAGTATCTCAACAGCCTTTTTTCTTCTTTCGGCACGATTTTCACTGCTTTTTTCAAAAAAAGTCGAATGATCTATAAGTTTGTTGCGCCTGAAGGAAATGCGGTTCGGAAACAGCAGCATATACACCCCGGTCGCAGTTACCACAGACCCGATGAGAAAGTTCGCGTTAAACACATAGAGCAGCGCAAGTCCGCCCTTCGATACTATCCCGAATATGGCCCCGCAAACAGCGGAAATAAGCATAAAGACAAGTGCGTTGGCTATTATTGACCTAATCTTCCGTCCGCTAACCACTAAGCGCTAACCACTTGCGGCCGGTATGCCGCTGCCGCACAGATGGCAGGCCACATTGTGCCCCTCGCCGATTTCGGTCAACACCGGGTCTATGTCCTTGCAAGTATCTTCACGCTGAAAACATCTGCCGTAAAACCGGCATCCGGGCGGCGGGTTTATCGGACTGGGTACGTCGCCCTCCAGAATTATGCGCTCCCTCTTGACATCCACATTTGGTACGGGTATGGCGGAAAGGAGCGCTTTTGTGTACGGATGCCTCGGATCCGCAAAAATGGTTTTGTAGTCGGCATATTCAACTATTTTACCCAAATACATGACCGCGATGTTGTCACTGACATGCTTAATGACGCTCAAATCGTGGGAAACAAAGAGATATGTAAGCCCCAGTTCCTTCTGCAGCTCGTCTAATAAGTTGAGTATCTGAGCCTGTATCGACACGTCAAGCGCCGAAACGGGTTCGTCTAGAACGATAAACGAGGGATTGAGCGCCAATGCCCTCGCGACGCCGATCCTCTGACGCCTTCCGCCGTCCAGTTCATGGGGATATGAGTTTTCAAGCCGTGACGCGAGACCAACCGTCTCCATGAGCGCCCGCACCCTGTTATGGCGCTCCGCCTTATTGACCGCGACTTTATGGATAATAAGCGGTTCGGCTATGATCTGCGAAACGCTCATCCTGGGGTTTAGCGACGCGAAAGGATCCTGGAAAACTATCTGCGCGTTTTGACGCATCTCCAGCATTTTTGTCTTATTAAACTTCAACACATCTTCGCCGCGAAACAATATCTCGCCTGCGGTAGGCTCTATGAGGCGCAGCAGGACCCTGCCCGTTGTGGACTTCCCGCAGCCGGACTCGCCAACCAAACCGAGGGTCTCTCCCCTGTTTATCGCAAAATCAACATCATCGACAGCGTGAAGCCAGCCTTCCTTCTTTTTGAAATACTTCTTCAGATTCTTTACTTCCAACAGTTTTTCAGCCATATGCTCACCCCGCATCTCATTAATATAATACGCATTTAACAAAATGATTTTCGCCTATGTCCTTAGTTTCAGGTTCTGTCCCGGAACATTCCTTCTTCGCCTTTTCACAGCGCGGGTGGAAAGGACAGCCCGAAGGTAAGTTCATAGGATCGGGCATCAATCCTTTTATGGGCTTTAGAGCTTCCGCGTCGCTTGCTATGTCCGGTATTGAGTTAAAGAGGCCCACTGTATACGGATGTTTCGGGTTTCTGAAAAGCTCGAACTTATCCGCATATTCGACGACGCTTCCGGCATACATAACGGCAACTTTGTCACAAATCTCGGCGACTATACCAAGGTCATGGGTGATCATGATCATAGCCGTGTTGAGTTCGGTCTTTAGTTCCTTCATAAGCTCCAGCACCTGGGCTTGGATCGTGACATCCAGCGCCGTGGTGGGTTCGTCCGCAATAATGAGATCAGGGTTACACGCCAGCGCGATAGCAATTACCACCCTTTGGCGCATCCCGCCGGAAAACTGATGCGGAAACTCCCTCGCGCGGTCAGGCATGATGCCAACCTTCCGGAGCATATCCTCGGCTCTTTCATTGGCGCTTGCCGCCGTCATCTTCTCGTGAAGCAGAATGACCTCGGCTATCTGGTCCCTGACCGGTAATACGGGGTTGAGGCTGGTCATAGGATCCTGAAATATCATTGACACTTTATTTCCCCGGATATCGCGCATATCCGCCTCTGATTTTTTTACTACATCCTCTCCGTCTAAGAAAATCTCGCCGCTGATTATTTTCCCGGGCGGGTTGGGTACCAGCTTGAGAACTCCAAGCGCCGTAGTAGTCTTACCTGCGCCCGTTTCACCGACAAGCCCGACCGTTTCACCCTTATTTACTGCAAGGCTTAGATTATTGACCGCTTTAACAACGCCGTCGTCAGTAATATAATGGATCGTAAGGTCTTTTATTTCAAGCATTTTTGCTTCCATTGGTCACACTCCTTATGCGGTTATTCTATCTCTTGAGACGCGGGTCAAGCGCGTCGCGCAGGCCATCGCCAAGCAAGTTAAAACCTAAGACGACAAAAGCGATCGCAAGGCCCGGGAATACGGCAGCAGGCCAGAACTCGACCATGATCCTGCGCCCTTCGTTGAGCATTGCGCCCCACTCCGGAGTCGGCGGAGATATTCCCAAACCGATAAAGCTGAGCCCCGCCGCGTTTAAAATAGCGTTAGCCAGGCCCATGGTAGCGTTGACGATTATCGGCGCCATACAGTTAGGTACGATATGCCTGACTATAAGGCGAAAATCATTTGACCCGATGGATCTGGCGGCTTCGATAAATTCCTGATCCTTGAGCATCAGCACCGAACCTCGAACTATGCGCGCAAATCCCGGTATCGAGCCGATACCAACGGCGATCATAACATTGTTAAGTCCCGGACCCAGGGCCGCAGCGATAGATATCGCGAGCAGAATGTTCGGGATAGCGAGCATAATATCAATAATGCGCATAAAAACATTGTCTATCACTCCGCCATAGAATCCGGCAACGGCACCCAGGGTCACGCCGACGACCATAGCAATGGAGACCACCTGAACACCTATCCTGAGCGAAATCCGCGTGCCGTGTACGATCCTGGCGAAAACATCCCTGCCAACATGATCCGTCCCGAACCAGTGCTCAGAACTCGGGTATTGCCTTTCATTTATCAGATCCTGATACTCCGCTGCCGGTATGTATATATCAATACCGGGGATATGTATCGGCGGGGCGATAATATCGGCAAAAATAGCCGTCAAGATCAGAACCAGTATGAAAAACATTCCTACCATGGCTGTCCTGTTCTTCCTGAAGCGGCGCCAAATATCCTTTAATTGACTTTTCTTTTTGAGCGGACGCGCGGCGGCTTCCGCATTATTTTCATTACTCATAGTCATATCTCACCTACTTGTATTGGGATTTTATCCGGGGGTCGAGGTAAGCGTAAAGAATGTCAACCAAAAGGTTGACTAAACTGAATGCCACTGATAAAATCAGCACTCCCCCCAGCATTATCGGTAAATCTCTGTTCATGACCGACTGGACCATAAAACGTCCCATTCCGTTTATCGAGAAGATCGTCTCGGTCAAAACGGCGCCGGCGAGCAGGAATCCGAATGTGAGTCCAACATATGTAGTCACGGGGATCAAAGCGTTTCTGAGCGCGTGTTTCCAGATCACGACAGACTCTTTCTGCCCTTTTGATCTGGCTGTCCTTATATAATCCTGCCTTACCACCTCCAGCATGCTTGAGCGCGACATACGCATGATAGCCGCCATCTGGCCCGTTCCCAAAGTGACGGTCGGCAGGACCCATTGTATCGGGCTTGAAAAACCCGAGGGCGGAAACCATTTCAAGTTTACAGCGAAGATTATGACCATCATCATCCCGAGCCAGAAGTTTGGGATCGAAACGAATACCAGGCCAAAAACCGTTGCAAGATTATCAAAAATCGAGTACTGCTTCGTGGCGCTTATTACCCCCAGCGTCACACCCAGGAACACCGCGAGCGCCAGGCCCATACCCGCAAGGTGCATAGTGGTCGGGAATCGCGCGAGTATCTCATCCGAAACAGATCTTCTGGTATTGTAGCTCTGCCCGAGGTCGCCCTGCACCGCGTTTATAATAAAATTCGCATATCTCACAAAAAATGGGTCGTTAAGCCCCAGCTCTTCCCTCAACCGCTCCTTTGCCTCACGCGGCGCCGAATCGCCCAGTATGAAATCGGCCGGGTCGCCCGGTGTTATGTATGACAGCGAAAAGATAATAAATGTGACCCCCACTATTACAGGTATGACCATTAAGAGCCGTTTTAAGATATATTTATACAAAGAACCTCACCCCTTTTCGAGTCGGTCTTCGACCGCAATCGAGAATTGAAAATGGAGAACAAAAACATCCGCAGAAGCGGCGCAATATGCGCCGCTTCTGGCTGCTGTCATAGTGACTGCTCTCCCTTTTTACCAGCCACTAACCACTCACCACATGCGGGCAGTTCCCGCGTTAATCGGTAAACATCGTGGTGATGCTGTGGTATCCGGCGGGATGAAGTACATATCCCTTCCATTCCGCACCTGTGGCAAAGCGCTCAGAACCTTGGTTTACCCACATGGTCGGAACTTCCTCGGCGATAATACGCTGAGCTTCGGCATATGCCTGCAGACGGACATTTTGATCCGCCGAGGTCCTGCCTGTCATAATAAGCTCATCGACTCTCTCGTTTGAGTAGCGCGCGCGGTTACCGGCGTCGCCCCATGAATCAGTGTGGTAGGTCGGATAGAGTCCGTAGTCGGGGTCACCCGTGACCGAGACCCAGCCGAGGATGAACATATCATGCTCGCCCGCTCCGGTACCGTCGAGGTACGCGCCCCACTCGAGGACTTGAATGTCAACTTCGACGCCAACAAGCCTGAGCTGCGCCTGTACGATCGTCGCGATGGTCTGCCTCTCAACAGTCTCATTGAGCCAGATAGTCGTTGAAAACCCGTCGGGGAATCCTGCTTCTGTCAAAAGCTCTCTTGCCTTATCCGGATTATACGGAAATCCCGGGAGTTCAGCAGCGACGGAGCCCCAGACCGAGTCCGCTATCGGGCCGTTGACCGGTGTGGTAAGCCCTCTGTGAACGTTCGCAAGAATGGCTTCGTTGTCGATCGCGTATGCTATCGCCTGACGCACTCTGACGTCGTCAAAAGGCGCTTTTTGTGCGTTAAAGCCGACAAAGTTCGTGCTGAGGTTGGGCAGCACATAAGTCGTGATGTCGGGGTTGTTGCTCAATCTTTCAAAGTCTGTGAACGCTACGTTGGAGATCAGGTCGACCGCGCCGGCCTCAAGCTCCAGCGATCTCATTGTTTCATCCGGGATAACCCTGATGGAGATAGTCTCAAGGACCGGAATGTTTCCCCAATAATTGTTATTTCTTGCAAGCTCAATGCTGTCTCCGGTGATCATAGATGTCACCATAAAAGGACCGGTCCCGACAGGCGCGAGTTCATGCGCTTCCACGCCCATGCGCTCGACCGTGCCTTTATGCAGGATGCCCGTCGCGCCGTGCGCTATATGAGCAAGAATCGGACCGAAGGGGAATTCGAGGTAGAGTGTGACTTCGTTTGCTCCGGTCACTTCGGCTTTGTCGATCATGTTTGCTATAGCCGCAACTTGAGGGGCCTGACCGGCTCTGGTCAGGGACCAGGCAACGTCCTCTGCTGTCAGAGTTTCGCCGTTATGGAACTGAACGCCTTCTCTGATCTGCAGCACGACCGTTTGCGGATCGACAAAGTTATAGCCTGTGGCAAGCCCGTATTGAAGCTCCATGTTGCTGTCAAAGTAGAGCAGTGTGTCGTAAACCAAAACTCTTACTTGAGCGCCGGGCATATCATTGATCAGAGTTGGGTCCATGCTGGGCGGAAAAGCGCCGTGGGCCCAGTTAAGGTGTGTTTTTCCCGTATACTCGTCCACCGGCGGTGGGGCGGCGGGTGTACCCGGGCTGGGGGCGGCAGGACTCGGCGTCGAGGGCGCCGGAGCGGGTGTCGGATCCGTGCCTCCGTTGTCACCGCCGCAGGCCGCAACAAGCAGGGTCACGAGAAGCAGGGCTGTCAGGATCGCTACTATACGTCTTTTCATTTTTTATCCTCCTTTAAAACTGTAATTGATATTTCGACGTACTTGGAAATATCATCACTATAAATGTAGGGCGTGTTTAAAAAGCACCCCCTGCGGGTAGACAATACCACATTATGACATAAAAAGCAACACTTTTTTATCGGCTCGCTGTCGAGCCAAAGTGAAAAGGTTACACAGACCCCGGTGAGGAAGACGTTTATTTTGCTTCGCAAAGCGGAGCATGGATGCGG
>Ga0099364_10007528_pt1 | contig 15517 bp, 11 predicted proteins | sample TergutTh196P3_FD_73070 | JGI IMG/M metagenome (GOLD analysis project Ga0099364, IMG submission 73070) | Microcerotermes parvus P3 segment gut microbial communities from Pointe-Noire, Republic of the Congo - Th196 P3 | ecosystem: Host-associated > Arthropoda: Insects > Digestive system > Gut ... | reverse complement strand
AGCCCTCTCAGTCGGCGTTACCGCCGACAGCTCTCCCAAAGGGAGAGCCAAGAGTGTCCTATACAAATTCCGTGGGTGTATCTTCTTGCCTCTCCCTTTGGGAGAGGTGTCATGCGTTAGCATGACGGAGAGGGCAACTGTCAATTGTACATTGTTCATTGTCAATTGCCCCACCCCCCACGCTCCCTCACGCCGATTTTATCGTTGGTCATTATGCACAAAAAATTGTGAATATTTTCTGTCATTCTGCATATTGAATTTCTTAGATTTTTGTTATAGAATAATGGTATTAGTTTATCTATATACATTTTTTTATTTTTTACGGAGGTGTTTTTGTTATGTTGAAAACAAAAAGAAAGAGATTCGCTAAGAGGGCGGCCGCCTGGCTCGTGACCCTCGCCATGCTTGCGGGGAATTTTACATACTTTGCGGGTCTTACTGCTCTGGCGAGCGGGGATGAGGGGGAGCCGGATGTTGGAAACGATGTCACCATAGAAATTATTTCGGATTGGCTCAACGGATACACGAGAAATGCAACTGTTATTTTAAATTCGGCTGATGATCGTCCCTTGCGTTTAAGCAACAGAGCGCTACTCGACTGGCAGAATCCTACTAACATTATTAATGCTGATCCAACCGTAAACAACGCCGGTTCTACTAGTGGAGGCGTTATAGGTAGCTTAATCCAAAACCACCTTGATCCCGAACATATTTATTGGGAGCTTGGTTATGATTTGAATGTGGAAAACCGATCGGAACAAGACCCGCCAAAAGATACCAACATCAACCATGCCCCTCGTCTTAGATTAGGGCTACGGAACGATGGCAACAAACAATTTGTATTCGACACCAATGGCAGTCCGCAGGACACAAACATGAAACCCGGTTATAACAAGATAACCGTAGGTTTAGGTCCGTTACTAACAGGATACAGAACATATCCCTATACCACAAAAAACGCTAATGATTTTGAGTTTAACGTAAACGGACAAAATGTTAATACTATGGCTTCGCTAAACATGAATGTAAACGAATCTAATGTCTATGATTTTACCAATCTAAATCATTTGCATTTTCAAGCACTTGGAGCCGATAATGCTGCTTATGACGGCTTTAATTTGCAATACACTATCGACACGCTGCGTATTGTTCATTATAACCAATCCGGTAAGGCGGCTCTGAGAGAGCTTGTCAAAACAGCCGAGACCATGATAGACCCCGACTATGCCGATGAAACTGCATTGTCGGCACTGGAAGATGCAAAAGAAATACTGGATACAGAATTGCCTTATCAGCATGATGTCAATACGGTCTATAATGTGCTGAATAATATTATAGAAAACCTAAACACGACTGTAATAACCGTTGATGATTTTGTCGGCGGGCGTGATTTGAAGACTGTTATGGATTTTACTCCGGAAGGAAACGTTGGTCTGCGTAATGCAGACAATGCACAGATAATGTGGTATTCCACCAATTCTGACTGGTTGCCTAGGATGGGCGGAACAGGCGGTGCAGGCGACATAACTAAGTATCCCGACCGTTCAAAGCTCTTTTATGAGATTGAGTTTGATTTTGGCGTGACCAACCCTGTAGCTGTTTCTCCTGAGAAAGATACGAGTGTTACTTATCCCGATTTTAGTGCCTCAGACTATGATTCTTATATCGACAATGGCAACAATAATTTTACTTATATCTATGACCGTGACACTCTCGCTGCAGATTTAGCCCAAAGAGACAAAGCGTATGGCAGATTCAGAAATTATGCCGAAGGTACAACACCCCCTGTGAATTATGCGCTAAACCGTGATGACCGAGAATTTTTAACAAACGAAGAGTTTCAAGCTGTTTCAAGCAATATGTCTGTTATACGTTTCTATATGGCCGCCAATTCCTTGGCTCCCGATAGCGATGGTCGTGATATTGCTTTCGATCTTAACAGAAACGGCAATATGCCTCTTGTTATCGGTAAAAATACGATAAGCATGCCATTAGAAACAGCTATAAATAAAAACCCATGGTCAGGAAATATGTTTGATCCCCGTCTACCCATGACAGTCAACGGTCAGACAAGTTCGAACCATTGGAATAATTATTGGAACAACGGGGGACCGGGTGGTGGTGCTGATCGCAGATACGACTGGAACAATATGGACCGATTCCGGATTGAATTATTTGCCAATCGCGGGACAATAGACACCAGACTAAACAATAGGGACGGTGTTAATGCACGAACAGCCCATCCATATGGCCAACACTTTGATACTGCCAATAGGGAACACTTTGCCCGTGGCAGGATAATCGAATTTAACCCAACCAGACTGGGCATATACTACTATGACGTAAACGGTAAGATTCCTTTGCGTGAGCTTATTGACGAGGCTGAGAACTATGACCGTGGCAATGCCATCGATTCTGTTTGGGATAATTTTCAAGATGTTCTGTCTGAAATCATACCCGAAGCTAAGACAGTTCTTGCTGTAATAAATCCATCGCAGGACGATGTGGATGCCGTTATCGCCAAACTCCAAAACGCCATGAACGATGTTGACCTTGCTAACAATGATGAGACACTAGAGGTTATATCCGACTGGATAGGTGCGAGATATACGGAAAACAGTAATGGAAAGCTAATCACTCCTTACGGAAGTCCTCCAAACCCCGAGGGCCATCTTAATCAAGCAGACTTTCTAAACTGGGGTGAATCAAACTCAAACCAAAGCTCGTTTACGACACGAAATGCTTTTATAGGAGATCTTACGGATAGTAGATTAGACATATCTAAGATATATTGGGAAGTCGGACTTGATTTGGACATTAAATTACCGGATGGCACCACATCTATTACTCAAGAGGACTATGATGGAAAATCTATAAATGGCGGCGATGAAAACGGCAGATTGCGTTTTCTCTTTGGCCTGAGAAGCAATAACAACGGAGATCAACAGTTTGTACTGCAAACGGCTAATCCAGGTGCTAATCCTCAAATTATGCAGCTTGGCCGTAATACTATGAGCATCCCTCTAATCAACTCGTTAAATGGGAGTCATCCTAATAATAATGGGGCCGTACCTGAGGCTCTTTTAAACGGCGTTTCGGGCAAAATAGGAATAGAGGGTAATGCTACCGGAGCGGCAATCCAATGGAATAATGTCAACGCTGCCCGTGTAGCAATTCAAAAGAATCATGGGACCCAATTCGCTAATCACAAAATAACCGTTACCGTAGACCAATTCAGAATCATCCACTACAACGCTACGGGCAAGGCAGCCCTGAGAGCTGAGGTGGCTATTGCCGAGACGGTTGTTCAGGGTAATTCTTCCAATGCTGATTGGGCGAAATTTAGACTGGCACTGATTGAAGCTAGAGAGATTCTTGGTACTCCCCGCCCACTACAGAGCGATGTGGATAGGGTACTGGCGGCTCTGGAAAAAGGCAAACTCGACAGCGAAAGCGAGATCGAGCAGACCAAGCAACTCGAGTGGGGCAGGATAGGCGGAGACGGCACTGCCGGTGGAAATGACAACTACACAACCATAGCGGACGATGGATTGAGCTTTGAGCAGGTAGTTCCTGAAAAAGGCGGAAGTCTGTGGATGGGTATTGACAATGGTAACAACGGGGGAACTACTTTCGATGCAACCGGGTTCAAGTATGTATATGTAGACATAGTTAAGAAGAACAGAAACGCCGGAACTCTAAATGGCAATCAAAATAATTTTGATAATTCTGAAGACCCGGATTCCGGTTTTAACGGACTGCATCTGCAACGAAATGGAAACGATTTTGAGATAAGCCCCGGTATCACAGATCCCAAAACGCTCCAGACCTATGAAGTGAGTGCTGATTCCAAAAAACCAACGGCAGGATTGGTAAGGTTTGAGGTGCCGGACGGACAAAAGGATAATCTGCAATTAAGATTTAATTTAGACGGAAGCACCGGAAATGCGGGCGATGGTCAACTCATAAAAATGGGCGGATTGTGGCTCTCTAACGATCCTGAGTTCTCGCCTAAGACAGAAGACTACAGAGCAAAACTAAGACGTGATAATACAGACACCAACTTTGTATCGGGAACAGCGGCGTTTGCCGGAGCAACCGAACACTCGTTTGCGATTAATAATGGCAGCGAACACTGGACATTTGATTCAAATGCGCCTGATACACGAGGGTTTATGAATATCAGCTATTATAAATATATGTATGTCGAGTTTAACCAAACAAGCAGTTTCGCAAGTCTCGGATTCCGTCCATTCAGGCGAGATTTAGATACAAAATACAGACCTAATAATAGCAATCTTAGTAATTCTATGCTTGAATCACAGGAGGAACCATCGATTTTAAGAATAGACCTGTCTAAGTATAGATTCTTCTACGCTGGCGGTATAGATGGTATAGATACGACACTAATAAAACCGATGTTTAATGCTGGAAGTACAAGCGACCCGTATCGGATGCAGGTCAAGGATGTTTGGCTGTCGAATAACGAAACCCTTGCTCCCACGCTCGAAATTGCAGAACAACCGCAAAAAGTATTTACCAGAGGTGACGAATTTACGACCGGAGGAACGATGGAATTTGGCACACGAAATGTAAACCAATTAACCCCTCGTCTTGAATACCCCCGCTATAGAGATGGTATCTACAGATTAGTACGAACTCCCGGCGGAAATGGGGTTACCGCGACTGAATCAGGGCATCTTAATTGGATTGGTAATGGTAATAATGATTGGCACAGCTACAGAGACGGAATGTGCTTTACCTTTGATTCGCAGGATGATGCCAATAATTTTGCAGCAGCGCTAACTACTAAATTCAGTTCGCAGAATTATACATTCAGTTTTCGCCCGGTTATCCACTACAGAGTTCCAAGAGACGATAGACCCGCAAATGAGGTAAATTTCTATACGATTAGTCCCGGTGATTTCTTCAATATATACAATTGGCATGATTCGGATAGAAGACGTGGTATTGATGTTGATAGGTTTGAAACTGAATACGGGTATAGACCCGGCGGTGATGCGGCTTGGGATATATATCAAAATCAAAATTCGCTTGTTAAATTTGCCGAAGGAGCCACCACCACAATCCCCATCATCCCGGAAATGGCAACGGGGTATGACCCGAACAAGCTGGGCGAGCAAATAATCACAATCAGCTATGGCGGGCAGGAGGTAACATATACCATCAATGTTGTAGAGGCTCCTGTTGTAGGGGAGTTCGAGGATCTGATAGAGGAAATCCACGACAGCCTCGCAACAGCACAAACCGAATCAGCGAGAGAGGCTTGGGAAGAGGCCGATGCTTTGCTGGAAAATCCCGACAACGCCAAATACTTCGATGCCGATGACAGAGCTACTCTGGACGGACTGCTTGCGATAATCGAAACTATCGAGGAGGCTATAAAAGCTATAGAGGCTCTGGTTGGGATTAAGAGTGATATGACTGTAGATAACGTCAAAATAGCGAAAGACACAACAGTGTACAGTGCGTTGATCGAAGCAGCGGAAGCTGCGAAAGAGGCGATAGACGACTTGACTTACACAGGACTGTGGGCTATAATTGACGATGGAGCGTTAGAAGCGGCTGAGATTCTCGTGGCGGCACTGAAGGCAAGGGAGATCTACACGGTGACGTTCCTAGATGCAGGCGGGGGGGAATTCCTAATTGTAGAGGCGCTTGACACTGACAATAAAATTCTTACTGAGCCGGCAAGCAAACCCACTCTAATCGGGAAGAAATTTATAGATTGGGTATGGTATGACGAGGAAGGCGAAGAGGTGGCTTTCATTTTTGAATCTTTTACTATTACCAAAAACATAACCCTCACTCCGTCCTTTGGGGTAGAACCGGTGGAACCCGAGGACCAACCCACGGTAACCATAAATATCGGAAAGATCGATGTCGGTGGTAACGAATCAGGTGAAGGATTTGGATCAACTGGTGATAAACTTACCTATACCGGATCTGCGTGGACACTGGTCGGCATAACTGCTTATGATGAAAATCCATCTGCAGCCAACGAGGTCTTCTCGCACTGGGAGATTTTACTGGACAAAGATAATCGGGAAAACGAAAATAGTTGGGAAATCTTCAGCTATGCTGATAATTTCAACTTTACGCTGCTGAGCGATGTAGAATTTAGGGCTATATATGCTCTCGAAGAAGAAATCGAAGATCCTAAGCCTATCATATTCTTGGTAGAGGGAGAGGTGGCCGTGGTCGGCGAAAGATACACTGCAAGCCCGATAATGACCGTCTACATCCCGGCCGGATACACAATAATCGAGCGCGGATACATCGGATCCTACTATCAGAATGGACATTCGATTTACGGTAGAGATCAAGTTGTTATGGAAGCACTACTAAAAGAAGATGTGCTAACAAACTTTGCCATCATCAAAATCGAAGGCGCTAACTTGGTACGATTCGAGGACAGAACCCGGCAATACACAACCTCATTCAGCGGAATACTAGGCACATGGGAATATCAGGTAATTGCGTATGTGATTGTCCAAAAGGGCGAGGAAGAGCCGCTAGTTATCTTCAGCGACTTGGTCAGGTATGGTGCAATAACGTAGGGACGAACTCCGTTCGTCCGTGTCCGCCCTCTCAGTCGGCGTTGCCGCCGACAGCTCTCCCAAAGGGAGAGCCAAGAGTGTCCCATACAAACTGCGTGTATCACCTTGCCTCTCCCTTTGGGAGAGGTGGCACGCCTCGGCGTGACGGAGAGGGCGACATTCTGCATTCTGCATTCTTAATTCTGCATTATTATTTAGGAGGTAACCATAATGAAAAAATATGAAAAGCCTGCGGTCGAGATTGTCGGATTCGAGTTTGACAATATGTGTTCGGATCCATCTGCGATCGGAATAGACCCCGGAACGGGAGCAGGAGACGATCCCGATTTCGAGGGAGAATAACCAAGCAAAATATTACGGGTCGGTGTTGTAAAAACACACCGGCCCTGATTGTTTTAGAGGCGGAATGTATGATAAAAACAGAGATAGCTAAGATAAAAATAGCTCTCGATAGCGAGAGTACAGGCTTTTGGGCCGAGCGTGCGGCCGAGTATGTGAGCGATTACGACCATCCCGATATGACCATTCGCTGCCGGGCTGTGGAGGAGATCATACCATGCGGAGCGTTGCGGAAAAAATACACAGCCGCAAGAATATATGAGCAGGACGGCAGGACGGTTATATACAATCTGGAGGGCGGTAATGTCGTGAGGAGCCTGTCCTTTGCGGACGGATACAGCCATGCCGATATAGAGCTGAAAGGCACCCATGATCTTGCTCTGAGGGAATATGTGGCGGCAAACGAGGCCTTTAACAACAGGGTGATTTTCGGCGGCGGTATAATCCTGCACAGCTCGGCGATACGGGCTGGCGGGAAAGGAATCGCATTCTCGGCGCTGTCGGGTACGGGCAAATCAACCCACGCAAGATTGTGGAAATCCTGCCATGGGGAGGATGTTGCCTACATAAACGATGACAAGCCCGCAGTATTGTTTGAATCGGACAGGCCGATTCTCTACGGCAACCCTTGGAGCGGCAAGACCGATATAAACAGCAATATCAGCGCTCCTCTTGCGGCGGTTGTCTTCCTAAAGCAGGCGCCTTACAACAAAGCCGAAGAAATATCACCCGCAGATGCCTATTTTAATCTGCTCGAACAGACCTACCGTCCCTACTACGACGGTGACATAGGACGGCGATCTATCGACAGCATCGAGAGACTGCTTGACAAGACACGGTTCTATGTGTTACAATGCAGCATAAGCGCCGAGGCGGTCGAGACGATAAAAAATTTGTTAGAAAGAGATAATGTCTTATGAAAATAAAAGACGGGTTTGTGTTAAAGGTCATAGCGGGAAGCGGTATCGCCGTTCCCGTGGGGGACGAGAGCGTCAACTGCAGATCGATGATCAAGATTAACCAAACAGGGACATTCTTGTGGAATATGCTTGAGAGCGGAGCCGAACATGGTCAGCTCGTGCAGGGATTGATGGATGAGTACGGCATAGAGCAGCCGCAGGCCGATACAGATGCAGCAGAGTTTGCCGCCGATCTGAGAAAGGCCGGAGTTTTGTGTGAATAGCCTATCCCGAACAGCGGCTCAGCAAGCGGTAATCGATCTTCTCGACGGCGGGCATGAGGTATGGCTGGATGCTACCGGAAACAGCATGATACCACTGCTCCTGCACAAAAAGAGCAGGGTTCTTATAAAAAAGAGCGCCCCCTACAAAAAGGGCAGCATAGTTCTCTATCAAAGAGAATCGGGGCAGTTTGTACTCCACCGCATTACAGGCCTATCGGCGGACGGCTATACCCTCTGCGGAGACGGACAGACCATACGGGAGCATGGTGTATTACCCTGCCAAATATACGGATGTGTGATAGGATTTATCAGGAAAAAGAAAGAATATACAACGAACAGCATCATTTTCCGTATCTACAGTTTTATATGGGGAAAGATTTTTTGTGTGCGGCGTTATCCGCTTGCATTATACAGGAGGTTGGCCGCTATTGGAAAAGACAGCTCTTAGTGCCGTGGAAAAACATTTTGTAGAGATAATATCTGCGGTTGTTTTTGGAACCAATGCCGACAGACAAACCGATGCAGATTTTGACAGATTGCGCTCTCTGGCGGAGGAACACGCCCTGAGCGCCATGCTTTATGTCGGCCTAAAAGAGATATATGGTGACCTAAACACCGACTGCTATAAAAAAATCGAGAACTCATTCTACTCCACACTGTTAAAAGGAACGGCTCAGGACAAGGCGCTCAGCATGATCTGCGATCGATTCTCAGAATGTAAAATACGTCACCTCCCGCTAAAAGGCAGGGCGATAAAGCAACTCTACCCCGACCCCGATCTCCGCACCATGGGGGATATAGACATATTGATCGATCAGGACAACCGCTCAAAGGCCGATGGGATAATGCAAAGCCTGGGTTATACCCCGGGAGAACGCTCCAAGATATGCTATGACTATTCTAAGGATATTATCCATGTTGAGATACACACCCAAATGTCCGACATCTCCGTGCTAAAGAACAAACACATCGACAACATATGGGAAAACGCAGTTAAAACTCAGCAATACACCTACACGCTGGGCCATGATGCACAGTTGTTCTTTGCGATATACCACATAGCAAAACACATCACCCTTACCGGATGCGGTCTGAGAATGGTTCTCGACATTGCCGTTATGGCCGACAGATACAGAGATTCTCTCAACAGGGCAGAGTTTGCGGACCGTCTCCGTGAAACGGGACTGCTGACATTCGCCTGCTATATATTCGGGATCATATACGACTGGTTCTCGGTACCCTCTCCGATAGAAGAGCGGACGCTCGATAACCATGCGGCAGATATGCTGCAAAAAATAATACTGAGACACGGTACCTTCGGAATGAACAACAGCGGATACGAAATCGCAGTGTTGCGGCGGGGTGCGTCTAAAAACGAATCGGGCGGGAGTTCCTTTTGGCGAAACATAAAATCGGTGTGGAAAAATGTCTTTAGAGACCCTGAATCAATGCGTATCAACTTCCCGATTTTAGAAAGACACGGTTGGCTGCTCCCGCTATACTGGGTTATCAGGGTGATAAAAAAACGCAAAAACGCCAAAAGAATACTAAAGATGGCAATAAAAGACGACAAGAGAATAGAAGACGAACTAAATCTTATGAAAAAAATCGGATTGTAGGGTACGCACCCCTGTGCGTACCGCCATATGTGTAATCACGGTAGGGGCGGCAATCTGCCGCCCGTGGGCATAAACAGGGCGTTTTTGTGTCCACGGTACGCACGGGGGTGCGTACCCTACAAATATCGGACAAATCGGAGGCGGTTGGAATCAAGGAAAACATAAAGGCATTAAGATGGATAATCGGCCGCACAAGGAAACACCTGTGGATGGTGGGCATAGTTGCGGTGATAGGGGCGGTTATATCGGGGTGTTACATTTGGTTTGCCCTGCTATCACGGCAGATAATCGATGCCGCTCTCGGCAGTCAGCCTCGCCGTGAAATCATATCAATAGCGCTTGTTATCGTCTCGGTGTTGCTGCTGCAGGTGGTGCTTAGTATTATCTCGAACAACATCAGGATACGGGCATTGTGCAGGATGGAGTATAATCTAAAGAACACCGTTTTTATCAGCGTTACTAAAAAGAAGTATAAGGAACTAACCGCATTTCACACGGGTGAGCTGCTCAACCGATTGATGAGGGATGCCGAAAACATAGCCTTGGCCGTTACCGAACTTATCGTAAGACCCGTTTCCTACATAACTCGGATTGCGGCGGGGGTTGCCGTGCTTATAACCATATCGCCTGTCTTTACCCTTGTATTTGCCGGTTGTGCAGCTGTCCTGCTGATTTTCGGACGGACATATAAAAAAAGAATAAAACCGCTATATAAAAAATGCCTCGAATCGGAGGGCGTCATACGGGGATACACCGCCGAATCTCTGGATAACATGGTTGTTATAAAGAGTTTCGGTGCGGCGGATATGACGCTGAAAAAAATAATGCGGCTGCAGGGTAAGAACTATAAAGCAAGGCTAAGACGCAATGTCGTCAACAATATCGCAAGCACCCTGTCCTATCTTGTCTTCACGGCGGGATACTATATTGCCTTGACATGGGGGGCGTTCGCCGTTTCGGGCGGGGCCATGAGCCTGGGAACGCTGGTATCACTGCTACAGATAATCAGCCAGGTTCAGGCTCCGATAAAGAGCGCATCGGGGTTAATGCCGCAGTTTTATGAGATGACCGCCTCTACAGAACGTCTTATCGAGCTTGAGGAGCTGGAAGAGGAGTCGGCGGAACAACTGCCGGAGCCTAAGAGTAATGCCGTTAAGGACAGGTCGTTTAACTCGCTTAATATAGGAAACATATCCTTTTGCTACAACAACACTAACGATAAAAATGTGCTGGATAACTTCAGCATGGTATTGAAAAAGGGCGAAATCGTCGGAATAAGCGGATTGTCGGGTATCGGGAAAACAACGATATTCAAGCTGATTCTGGGTTTGTATTCACCCGATAGCGGGCGGATGTATTTTGACACAGAGGGCGGCACGATAGACACAGACGAACGAACCCGCAGATATTTCGGCTTTGTGCCGCAGGGGAATCTGATATTTTCAGGAAGTCTGCGTGATAATATCATCTATGCCGCCGGGGACAATTCCACCATGCAGGAGCAGGAGCTTGCGGATATTATATCGGTCTGCAGGCTTGAGCAATTGGCGGCGGACCTCAAGGACGGTATTGATACAGAGGTTGGTGAGAGGGGATTCAGCCTGTCTGAGGGGCAGATACAGAGGGTCGCCATAGCAAGAGCCATAGCAAGCAAGGCTCCCATCCTGCTGCTGGATGAATTTACCTCAGCCTTAGACCAAGAAACGGAACTCAGTCTGTTTGACGGAATAAAAAAACTGGGCCGAAGCTGTATCATAATCTCGCACAAAAAAGGAACGCTCGCCCATTGCGACAGGGTTGTAACGGTGGGGTAGCCCTCTCTGTCATGCCACGGCGTGCCACCTCTCCCAAAGGGAGAGGCAAGAAGATACACAGGGTTTGCGATAACCAGGGGAAAAACACCCGCCGCTGCGGCGGCACCCTCTTTGCCAAAGAGGGCAAGGGGCTTGAAATTGTAACCTTTATGACAAATTGTTCAATTCCTTTGGCCATTATAGCTAAACCGACCACGTCATTTTTGTATATCACTCACAAAAATAGTTACAAATTGGTTACAGTTTCGGCAAACCCATAGACGGGGGATGGATTATGGTGTAGAATGATATTACAATGCAGAATGCAGAATTAAGAATGCAGAATTATAAAGGAGTTGATCCCATGAAAAAATCACTATCCATATTCACCGCAGCCATGTTGTTACTTATGGCGTTGACAGCCTGCGGTGAAACAGCCATCCTAACCGACCCCGATGACGAGCCCGACGACATCGTCTATATCAACCTGCCCGATGAAGACTGCGGGTATTGCGAGGTTTGCGACTGGTGCCTTGACGTGGATGTGGTTGAGGAGAATCAAGGCGGGGGTGTTCCGGCGGCGGATAAGAGTAGTAAGAGTGAGAGGAGTAGTCGGAGTAGCAGGAGCAGTTGGAGCAAGAAGGAGAGCGAAATGAGCGAATCAACAAGCTCGGAAAGTAGTTTGCCTGAGTCTTCAAACTTATCCAAACTCCGCGAACGGGATTTTAGATTGGGTGCAGTTCTTTTGTGTATCCATGAAGAATATAAAAATTATTCTCTTGAATTTTTACTCCCTGAGTTGTTTGAAAAATTCGATGCAATTCAAGTAATAGACAGCAACTTGTCATTTTATGAAAGCATGAAAGATCATCCTAACGCTATAAAAGAAAGGCTTGAATTTTATAGAAGTAAAGCAGGGACAGAATATAAGATAATACTTACTCCCGCTACTAAAGAAAGTGTATTAGAAGCTGTCGAAATGTTAGAGCAGAACCCGCATATTAGATATGCTCATCCTAATTGGATACTATTTCCGGCGACTCCAATACAATAAGATATTAAAAATATAAAGAATATAAGGAGATTTATAATTATAATCCCCTGCCCTCTTTCGTAAAGAGGGTGCCGCCGCAGCGGCGGGTGTTTTTCCCCGTAGGGTACGCACCCCTGTGCGTACCGTGTCATCATAGCATGACTGAGAGGGCGTGTAGGGGCGGCAATCTGCCGCCCGTGGTTGTGACTGAGAGGGCGTGTAGGGATGACCGCCCTCGGTCATCCGTGGTTATTGCAAGGGCGGGTGTTTTTCTATACAGTAAATTACAAAAAAGCACTTGACAGCGACAGATTTGGATGATATACTACTATTGAGTTGAAATAGGGACAAGGGAGGTGTCAGGATGCCGAATATAAAATCCGCTAAAAAGAGGGTAAAGGTTATAGCCGCAAAAACGCTGAGAAACAAAGCGTTTAAGTCGAATATGAAGACCGTCCTTAAAAAAGCCGATGCGGCAATATTGAGCAATGATAATGCTAAGGTTGAAACGGTCAAAGAAGCGGTTAAAAAGCTCGACCGCGCAGCCGCAAGGGGCATAATCCATAAAAACAAGGCCGCACGAAAAAAATCCCGGCTTGCGAAACGATTAAACGCTGCAGGATAAATTTTGTGTAGGGACGACCGCCCCCGGTCGTCCGTTTTCGAGTGCAAGCAGGGCGTTTTTCTATCCACGGATGACCGGGGGCGGTCATCCCTGCTTTTGTAGTAGGATAAAAAATATTATTGAAAGGTTAGTGCGAACATGAAACAATATTCCGCTGATAAGATCAAAAACTTTGTGATAATGGGGAGTGCAGGATCGGGTAAAACATCACTTGCAGAGGCTCTGCTCTTCAAGACAGGCGCAACCGACAGGCTTGGCAGAATCATGGACGGCAACACCGTCTGCGATTTTGATGCTGAGGAGATAAAAAAGCAGGCGTCTCTCACCTCGGCCGTGGCACCGTTTGAATACGACGGCTATAAAATAAATATGATAGACACTCCCGGTCTGATTGACTTTTCTGCAGGCTCTTTCGAGGGTGTCCGTGTTGCAGACACGGTTGTCATAACGCTGTCGGGAAAATCAGGGGTTGCCGTGGGTACAAAAAAGGCCTTTATACAAGCCCGCAAGTCCAACAAGCCCCGTGTCTTCTTTGTGGGCAAACTCGATGGAGAAAATGCGGACTTCTACAAGGTTTTCGAGCAGCTCAAAAACGAGTTCGGCTCCTCTGTCTGCCCCATAATCGTTCCTCATTATAATAACGACAAGGTCGAGTGCTACATAGACCTTCTTGAGATGAAGGCCTATAGGTTTGACGACAAGGGCGCAGCGAGCGAGGTTCCCCTGCCGGAAAGCGACCGTCTTGACCAACTGTTCGCCGCTATGAGTGAGGCAGTAGCCGAAACGGATGAAGAACTTCTCGACAAGTTTCTTATGGAAGAAAAGTTCACCCGTGACGAATTGATCAAAGGAATCAATCTGGGAATGAAAAACCGCAGTATCATCCCCGTGTTTTGCGGAAGCGCCTACACCCTTGAGGGTGTGGAACTGCTGCTGGGGGGAATATCCGCTATCTTCCCCTCTGCAGAAGAAGAGGCGGGCGAATCGGGCGAGGGCGAAGACGGTAAGACAATCGAGGTTAAATGCGATGAAAAGGGCTCTGTTGTCGCCTATGTCTTTAAGACTGTAGCAGACCCGTTTGTCGGAAAACTGTCATTCTTCAAGGTAATATCAGGCGTGTTAAAACCGGATGCCGTTCTCAAGAACATGACCACAGGCGAAAACGAGAAGATAGGCAAGCTGATATTTATCAAAGGAAAGAAACAGGAGGATGCGGCCTGCATAGTTGCGGGAGATATTGGTGCCGCAACAAAGCTGCAAATAAACACGGGCGATACCCTTTGCGACAATGCTCTGCGTGTAAAACTCAGCCCCATCGAGTATCCGCTGCCATGCTTTTCTATGGCGGTTGTCGCCAAATCCCAGGGCGATGAGAGCAAAATATCGGGAGGAATCAGCCGTCTCTTAGAGGAAGACCGCACACTCTCTTTCTTCAACAACGCCGAGACCCATCAGCAGATTCTCAGCGGATTGGGCGATCAGCATCTCGATGTCAGCCTTGCCAAACTAAAGAGCAAATTCGGCGTGGGGGTTGTTCTCGAAGAGCCGATAATAGCCTATCGTGAGACCATCCGCAAGAAGGTCAAGACCGAGGGTAAGCATAAAAAGCAGACAGGCGGCAGCGGACAGTTCGGCCATGTTTGGATAGAGTTTGAACCCTGCGAATCGGAAGAACTTGTCTTTGATGAAAAGATAGTCGGCGGTGTTGTACCCAAGGGATATTTCCCCGCTGTTGAAAAGGGATTGCGGGAGAGCGCCGTCAAGGGCGTTGTTGCGGGATACCCGGTTATAGGGCTCAAGGCTACATTGGTTGACGGCTCATACCACGATGTGGATTCTAACGAGATTTCCTTCAAGTTAGCGGCAGGAATCGCATACAGAGCGGGTCTTGCACAGGCGTCTCCCATACTGCTCGAACCCATATCTAAGCTAAAGGTACTTGTTCCCGATAACAACACGGGCGACATGATGGGCGAGCTTAACAAACGCCGCGGCAGAGTGCTGGGAATGAATCCGTCCGAAGATTCTATGGTTGAGATAGAGGCCGAGATCCCCGATGCCGAGACGGCAGACTTTACTATGTTAGTAAGACAGCTTACACAGGGAGCGGGAAGTTTTGTCCTCGAATTTGAGCGGTACGAACCCCTCCCCGGCAACCTCGAACAGGGCGTCAAAGACAAGGCCGCCGAACTCGGGTTGATATAAACTTACACCTACACGACCACCCCGCCGTTGCGGTGACCACAAAGGAAAAACACCCGCCGCTGCGGCGGCACCCTCTTTACGAAAGAGGGCAGGGGCTTGCATACTATAATTTCCAATTCCCCTCTGGGGCGGGGTGGCA
>Ga0099364_10007527_pt1 | contig 15517 bp, 14 predicted proteins | sample TergutTh196P3_FD_73070 | JGI IMG/M metagenome (GOLD analysis project Ga0099364, IMG submission 73070) | Microcerotermes parvus P3 segment gut microbial communities from Pointe-Noire, Republic of the Congo - Th196 P3 | ecosystem: Host-associated > Arthropoda: Insects > Digestive system > Gut ... | reverse complement strand
GCAGTATCGCTGTGATTTTGTGTATTTTTTTTGTTGTTTTAATTTTGTTTTTCATTTTTTTCCCCTTTTCCCCATATATTTTTTTTCGTGATATATTATATCACGATTTTTTATTTTTTGCAAGAATTTTTTTTGGTTGCGGCAAAAAAATATACGACAGCAGTAAAAAAATCACAAAACACCCGTCACTCGCTGCGCTTCGTGCCACCCTCTTTACGAAAGAGGGCTTTCGGTGCGGCTATTTTCGCCCCCTTTTGTAAAGGGGGTGTCCGTAGGACGGGGGTTTTTAAGATGTCGTTTGCATAATCTGTAGGGCGTGACGACCTCGGCACGCCGTAAATTCTACTTAAATCAATTAACAAACGGGAATATTATCTGCGCGGGACCCGTTTGATTTTCAGAACCTCCGTTACCCAACTGACCGTAAAAATTCTGTCCCCACGTATAGACATTTCCGTCGTTGTCAAGCGCGATAAAATGAAACCTGCGTCCGTCCGCCGCGTCAATATTTTCCAATATGCTTACGGGTGTTCCGCCGTATGCTATTAGTTCTCCTGTAAGACTGCCCCCGTATTCGCCGTGCGTACCCCTTGTATCCTGCGTTGTGGCGACTGTTCCCCATGTCAGCAGAGTATCATCATTTTTTATGAAAAACCGCCCTTGCAGAATTTTTTTGATATCAGAGGCAATTAAAATAGGTTCATCAACAAACCATTCTTCGTCCCTTGCTCCCAAACTGCCGTCAGAACCATTCGCGCCCCATCCGTAGACATCGCCGTTTATATCCAAAACATAAGTCTGCTGCAAAGCAGATGCTATATCAACGCTATCGTGAAAATTACTCAATTCTTTGAAAATATACGTATCAGAATACAGTTCTTCAGGCTCATAGGAAACCACTTTATTGTCCGTTGTTAAAATTAATATACCCCCCAAACCTGTAGAGCAACTATTATCAAGGACTGCTTTCTTTACATTTTCATATAGCATTATCGGGGTTTGATATATTTCCCAACCAATACCCGACATACCAAAACTTCTTCCTGCAACCCATAACGTATTGTCTGTTTTTATTATTATTGTCGTTTGATTCCTGCCCGAATCAATATATAATACATCGTCCATTATAAACGTAGGCGTTGATTTGTCTTCGGTGGTGCCGTCGCCAAGCTGACCGACTTCATTTTTTCCCCAAGCGTATAATTTATTATCGTTTGTGATAGCAAAACTCGAATGTTCACGCGCAAAAATTGCTTTCACGTTATCCATTATTAATTTCGGCGTATAAACGTCGTTGTCAATATCCCTGATTAGACCGTCAATCATTTCGGCATATTCACTGTAAGGGTCAATCTTCTCATAAATCGGCTCGTGATACGTAGAAATGTTGCCGTCCCCGACCTGACCGAAAAGATTATCCCCACAAGCCCAAACATTCCCATTATTATCCAATGCCATTGTATGGTTTTCTCCTGCCGATACAGCTATTATTTTATTTTCCTGATATATATTTTCTTCTTCAGGTTCTGTTAAATCAATATCAGTGCTTTCAGGTTCCGATACGGAAATATCGTCCGCTTCGGGCGGAAATATCTCGTCTGACGGAGTGCAAGCGGACAGCGAATATATCAGCAATAAAATCAAACAAACTGCGTTCACTAAAAATATCGGCTTTTTCATTTTTTTCCTCCGTAAATTTCTAAAATAAAATAAAAAAATCCTTGACAAGCAAGAATATATGTAGTATAATGATAATATATGTCAACGTAAAAAATTATAGTCACAATCCCACATATACATTATATCATATATTTTTTATTTTGTCAAGGGTTTTGTCAAAAATTTTTAAAATTGCTTTTTGGAGGGGTTTTTTTGAATAGAGAATTGATAAAAATCGACATATCCGTAAATGCTCTTGTTGAAAGAAAAGTAATAGACAATCTTCTCGAGATTAATTCTTATACGCAGCAGCACGGCTTAGTTATGACTGAAACTATAGCAAAAGAAATAGCGGAAGCGCGGCAAGCCGCCCTCAGAGATTACGGCAGGGTAGACTTCAGCTCGGATACTACGGCGCGGTTAGTTAAAGCGTTTTCTCAATCGTATTATATCACTCAGGAAACTTTCTCGGAAATTATCGGCGAAATTATCGAATTGTTTTATTTTATTAAAAATGAACTCGGCAATACGCTTTCGGACGATGATTTAATAAGCGAGATGTTGATTGTTTTTAACGAAACTTGCTTCGGCACAGTTGAAGTTATGCAGAGCAAGGGGGTAGAAAAAATAATCAGAAAACATAAGTTGGGCGATACAAAAATTTGGGACGATTATGAAAAAGACCGAATTGTATTCGGCGTAGACGATGTGTGGCACGATTATGAAAGTTTGGAGGATAAACTAAAATATGGCGAAAACTGGAGAGAATAAAAACGGCGAAGTATACGCGGAAATTTTAGAGGACGGCGTTATTGACATTCCGCAGACGGAATCAAATATCGAATCAGTTTCAAAAATAAATCCGCAGAATATTAATCCCGCTAATTTTTTTATGACGCTTACGACCGAAGCCGCCGCCGTCGGAATATTGAGCGAAAGCGAGATTTTAAATATGCAGTCGCAAATATCCGATATGCTCGCGGATATTATATGGCAGTATAACGGCGGCGCAAGTACGTCGGTTACAACCGAAACCGCCTCTGACTTTATAGAATCAGTCGTCTTTACCCTCGATTGCTTTTGTATATCTGTTACAGGGGGCGAAACTTGCGATATATCGTCGGCAGCGTATGAGAGATGCGTTGAAATGCTTAGGGGAAAATCAGGTATAAAAAACTGCCACGCCAAGGGAGCGGAATATATCCCTCTGCTTGTAAATCAAGCTAAAGATTTATATAAAGACTTGTATGTAAATAAACTAAGCACAGGCATATCAATATATAACATTACAATAAATAAATCGGTCGCCGTATTCTTCCAAAAGTATAATATGCGGTTTTTCGCGCACGATATACCCTCATCAAATAAATTCGAAAAGTTTTTTGAATATTTTCTGGCGTTGTCAAGTGAAATAAAAGAATACAAAGGCATTTTATATGTCGGTAAATATTTGCGGTATATCTTGTTAGAGAATGAGTTCTGCGCTTTGTTTGACATAAAAGACGTTCAGCGTCTGATGAAACTTTGCGCGAATAACAATGGGTTTGTCGTAAGCGAACTGATGGATAATATATTTGAGAAAGTATTCGCGAATGTTTTCTTTTATACGCTTTTAGATTCAGACAATATAAGCTTATTTATAAAACAGGAGCAGTATAGCAAAATAGCCGAAATTTTTTATGAAAACGGCAAGTGCAGAGATGAAATGCATATAACTGGATTAGTGCATGAACATATTCAGAAACTCATAAGAGATTTGAAGATAACCAACGCCGAATTGTGTAAATATATTTTGAATTATCAAAATATATTTACGGGAAGCATACTGTTCGCGGCTCAAAAAGACTATCTGCATAATTTAATAACATATGATATTTAGAAGCCGTTCTCGCAGCGCATTTCACAGGGTACGGCATAGAAGTCGCGCCGAAAATATATTATACGAACGTGGATTCAGATGTCAGTTATCCCCTTCGACTGTATACATGATACCATTTAGAAACTGCGGTTTGGCTCATTCTAAAACGGTCTAAGCCTTATGGAGGAGATTACAAATCCGAAGTGCCACATCTATTATATTAAAACGGGAAGCTACCCCGAAGATATAATCACAAATAAATTATTATGAAAAAATAATAGAGCCAGTTCCTTAATAAGGAATAACTCTATTATACATGGAGGTTTTATAATGAAAACAAAATTTAGATTAATAACAGCACTTACGGTTGCGCTTATTTTATTTTTGTCGTTATTAGTAGCATGCAACAGTAATGATAATGCAAATTCAATTACACAGCCTCAAAATGATGCCGAGCAAGAAATTCAAGAAGTTGAAACAGTTGCCGAAGACCCATTTGCAAGATATGCCGATGACCTCGGAGAACATGATTTCGGCGGAGCAGATTTTATAATTCAGACTTTTACGAATGAAAACGTAATGCTCAGCGTAAATACAGAGGAAGAAATAGGGGAGCCGATTAACGACGCTTTGTATACGCGAAACAGGATTATCGAGGAGCGATTTAATATAAATATAGTTGAAACGCTCGTGCCGGATTTTGATAATGCGAGAACAAGACGGGTGATACTTGCCGGTGATGCCGATGCTTTTGATTTGATTATCGAACGCTGCCCGGACGGGCTGTTAAATTGGCAGGAAGGCTTGGTTTACTCTTACGATGATTTGCCGCATATAGATTTAAGCAAGCCTTACTGGAATCAAAGCGCGAATCCAACTCTTACTATCGCGAATAATCAGTATGTCGCTGTAGGCGCGGCAAGTTTCCCGACATATCAAATCGCACACGCGCTTTTATTTAATAAACAGATGATTCAGAATTTCGGGTTAGATGACCCGTATGCGCTTGTTAGGGACGGTGTCTGGACTTTTGATAAAATGTTAGAGCTTATGCGACCTGTTATTGCCGATTTAAACGGCGACGGCGTTATGGACGCTAACGACAGGTTCGGCTATGTTGCACATCCGAAGCAGGTTCTGCCGAATTTTTGGATTCCGGCGGATACGTTTTCCGTGGGCAAAGACGAGCGGGATATACCGTATCTTGCTATGATGAACGAAAGATTCATGAATGCTTTTAACAGAACTTTCGAGATATTATGGGACAGCAGCGCGTATTTTATGGGCGGCGGCGGAGCTGATGTACCGGAATGGGCAATTAATATGTTCGAAAACAATCAGGCTTTGTTTATGGATACTACTTTCTTCGCCATCGAAAGAATGAGAGCTATGGAAACAGATTTCGGAATAATTCCGTATCCTAAATTAAACGAATCGCAGCAGAATTATGTTTCAAGAATCGAGTATTATTTTACTATACAAGTGCCTATTATCAATCAGAATGTAGAGCGTGCGGGAATCATGCTCGAAGCTCTTAACGCTTATTCCGCCAAAACTATTATACCCGCGTTTTATGAAGTCGCTCTAAAGACAAAACACGCACGCGACAATGAATCGGCGGAAATGCTTGACTTAATTATAAATACGCTCGTTATAGATATAGGCGATACAACGCTGTGCGGCGAAATACGCGATGGATTTATGGCAAGTATGTTCGAACGCAATAACAGGAATCTGGTTTCACAAATCGAAAGAACAGAGAGAATAATACAGAGGTTCATTGACAGGATTCCAATTGATTAAAGAAAGGGCAAGGCTATGCAAAAAAATATAAAAGTAAAAATAAGCGATAAATTCTGGTCGCCGAAATTAAAAATATTTCGTGAAGTAACGCTTCCCGATACACTGAATAAATTAGAACGGGACGGTGCAGTCGAAAATTTTAATAAGGTTATAGTTGGAAGCGGCAGACATGAAATCTGCCCGTGGCATGACGGGTTGCTTCATGAAACGATACGCGGCGCGGCTGATTATTTGGCGCAGGAGCGTGACGAGGTTATCGCCTGATTTTTATTGACGCATAGGGTTAGCCGTTATGCCGTGAAATTATTTTGATTCGTTTATGATAAATGCTATGAACAGTTTAATTTACATCAAATCAACACATTTTTCTGTATTGTTCGTTTCCGTACTCGCTTAAATCCTCCATCAAAATAAATCCCATGTTAGCCCTCATACGTTCGCCGCTACGCATAAATTCAATTACTGCGCGCTGTAAACTCGTTTTTGTCTGATTTGCGTTTAGCTTGTTTATGTTAAAATTTTCGGGGGTCGCTTCAAAAACTCTTTCCAAAGTTTGACCGTCGTTTGATTTATACGGCAATAAATAAAATTCGCGCATAAACTGCACAAGATTTGAACTTGACGGCATAATCTTGCCTATTTGAGCGTCTAACAGCCAACTTGTGCATACAAACGCGGCAAACGGATTTGTATTTTTATCCAGTTTTCCGCTTTCTTCGGTAACTCCCGCTATTTTTGCCAGCATTTTATAATGACTGTTGGCAAAATCTTTTATGCGTTCAAAAGATATGCGGCACAAGTCCAAATCGAATTTTTCTCCCTGTTGGATATGCAGCTCAAGCACAAGTGAACCCTGCGGCAATACTTCTTTCCACAAATCCATATCGAGCCTTACTATGCGATTGACAGCGTAGCCGTAGGGCGATATAAGCGTACCCATAGCGTAAGAACTGCCGTTATTCTCGCATACCTGCGATGAACCCTTGAAATTTTTTTCTGTATCATAAATATCGTTAGTGCCGTTTACCTGTCCGTCACCGCGATAATCTTCCTCATCTTTTGTCAAAACTATAATATTATTTTCGTTTTTGTTTCGGAATACTCTGAAATTCCACTCATAAGTTATCGGTATAAATTGCAGTCTGCCGACTTTGAACAACCGTCCGTTAACGTGATTTTCCAACCATCTGTATTCAGCTAACCCCCACTCTCCCGTTCTTTTATTAAAATTTTTCACCCATACGGCTATATCTGCGAGAGTGTCGAGCAATATGCTCTCGCTTATATCGTTTTCGTCGGCTATCCGAACTGCTTTGGGTATTTTGTTCAATATATAGACAAGCCAGTCCATATTGTTATAATCATCTTTTGTTTTTTTCTGCCAGTTTTGATTATTTTTTAGATACTTAACTACGCTATCGCGTGCTTCCTCGGGTAGATTAGCCATTTTCATTAAACTTGTCAAAGAATATTCCATTATTTTTACCCTCCTGTTTTTGTTTATGTAATTATTTATTTTCGTAAAAAACTTGAATTTTTTCTTTATTATAATATATTGATTATAAATAGTATTTAGAATTGTTGAACTAAATATAAGTAATATTTATATTATTATATGAAAAAAAATGAAAATTAGTATTGACATATGAAAAAATATGTGATATAATGAAAATGCAAGAAAATAAAACGCGCGGTTTATTTTCTGAAAAAACAAAAATTTATAAAATTATTTTAAAAAGAAAGATTGAGGATTAAATCATGGAAAAATTATTTACTGTGGAAGATATAGCGAAAATGACGTCTATGACCACGCGGACAATACGCAACTATTTAAAAGACGGACTTTTAAAAGGACGAAAAATCGGCGGTCAATGGAGATTTACGGAAGATGATATAAAAAATCTTATGGATAGCGGGAATTTCAGAGAAGAAAATGCCAATAAAAATACTCAGGAAATAATGGATTTTATTGACGGTGTGAATACTTTCGCTGATAATATAGGCGAAATTCAAACCTGTACGATAGTTGACTTATATCAGGAAGAACAAGTCATAAAAAATAAATTAGATAAATTAGGCGAGTTTATTAATTCGCATGAAAACACATTGGGAAATTTTATGAGTTTTTCGTATGAGCGTATTGAAAGCGAATCAAAAGCAAGAATTGTAATATTCGCGAACCCTAAATATATTATCGAAGCGTTGAAAATATTGCAGTAATATAATTTCTAAGTTTCAGAACAGATTAATAATATTATATTGATTAGCATTTTATCACATAAAAGTGAAAAAGTCAAGCAAAGCGACTTGTTCATATGGCGTTCGCTTAAAAAATTTCGCATTAATATTTTACAATTATTGGGCGATTAACCGTAGGGACGAACTGCGTTCGTCCGCAGATTTTAATAGACATCTGCGGTCTAATAATCTTCCGTATTTTATGGGGTCAAATTTCACAGACGAACACATAGAATTTCACGGATGACCGATAGTGGTTGTCTCTACAAAACAAAATAAAAATTCACCCGTGAAAACGGGTGAGTAATCTCAAAATTGCCTTGGTATTGGCGGGTCGTCCAGTGTATGCTCCGCCAATACCAAGGTAATGCGGTTTTTTTGTGGGACGCCGAGACGGCGTCCCCGCATAGATTATGTCAATTTAAAAAATACCCATACTAAACAGAGAGACTGCCATTGGTACAACTACTGCTAAAGATAATACGGTCATAACGATAAATACTTTTTTCTTGCTTACAATCGCCATGATAATACTCGCTATGGAAAGCCCTATTGCAATAATCATACCGAATAATCCGTATACGCTGACTGAAATGATAGCAGCTATTATCGCCGCAAGAATAGATGTTATTCCTAAAGAAGAATTTGTTTTAACTGCGAATTTTTCTGTGTCTTTGCCGCATGCGGGGCATATTTTAGTGTCTTCCAGTTCTTGGTTATAATTTGTGCATTGCTCATTAATACATTTTACCATAATTTTACTTAGCTCCTTATTTTAATTAAAATTTATATCAATTCGCCGGGTCATGCGAATATTTAATAAGATTAATTGTTCCAAAACTTTGTTTATATTGTAGTATAACACACATAACATGACAACAGTATGTCATATTAAAAATTAAAATTAAAAAATATTTATATTTTTTGACTGTTTTAATTATTGACGCTAATTTATATTATAAATCCGCAAATATAAATTTACAAGGTAATATTTGATTTAAATTAAACTTTATTTTTTGCTCTTATATATATAGTGTCAAAAAATCAATTTTGGTTGGGTAATTTTAAAAAAAATTTTAAATTTTTTTATAGATTAAATATTTTTATCGGTCTTGACAGTATTATATATTAAACTCACGGTAGAGTCAATAGAGTTGTTCTATATACATTCTCTTATTCAGAGACATTTTTTGTATTTAAAAATAAAATCAACTTTCAGGCGTGTTTTTTTGTTTTGTGATTGTGGCTTCAACTACAATGTCGGGCAACTTGCACATTTGCACCAAGTTTTGTTTCTAAAATAAATTATACAATAAAAGTCCGCGACAGTCAATCAAGCATTGCTTGAATATTGAGAATACAAGCAACGCTTGAATTTTTTGTTCTTATATAAAATCAATTATTTTATAATAAGCGTGTAAGAAAAACACCCGCCGTCTGCGGACGGCGGGTGTTTTATGATTTTTGTACAAAATAAGCATTTTCTACATACCAAATCAGTTTCTCAACATATTCATCAGCAATTCAGTATCGTATGGCGTAAGCGCATTGGGCTTATTTTTATCTGAAGCAGTTACTGTATGAGCTTCCCCTCCCGAAACATACACACGCCCACATTCAGGACAAATATCTGTATATAAAGCTACGGATTGGCTTATTACTTCATTGCCCTCATTGTCGGCTCTCGCCTGCTCATTGAAGATGTGTTCCCTTTCATGCGAGGCAACGGCGGCGTAAGCGGATTCAGGGCTTATTTGAGTAGGCGTTTGAAAACTCACGGACGAATCATTTGACTGGTCCACATATCGGCGGCTACTGCACGTCTGACATTCCTTTATATTATTTATGTTATTCGCAGCGGCGGTATTTGAAACACTTAAATCTGTATTATTAATACCTATCTGTACGCCTCTAACGAGACTTCTTTCATAGAAAGCTCGGGCGTCTGCCGAAATTTTTATGACAACAGCCGGGGCAAATCTGTCATTGTAATTATATTCGTTGGGATTTTGTGGATTTTGTAAATTTGGAGAAGACGCAGCAACTGCTTTCGCCACTTGATTTGGAGGTATATTCAGCAAGTTTGTCCTTAAAGACGGCATCGTATTATTAATCTGCATGATAAATTCTCCTCTCTTGGAATTTTAAGTTTATATTTAATTATAACACAAATATTTTTAAAATGCAATCAATATAAAATAAAAAAAGGGTAAAAAAATAAATAAATATTTTTATTTAACCCCTTTAAAAATAAGATAAATAATGTTATAATATAGATAAATTAAAAATTTTATCTTATTTTTTATTAATGAAACGGAGTTGAAACGAAAAAAATGGCTGAATTGAGATGGAATCCGTTAATCGAAGATTATGTTATGATAGCGTCGCACAGACAAAGCCGACCTTTAATGCCGAAAGGCTACTGTCCGTTTTGTCCCGGTTCGGGAAAAGTACCTGAAAATTATAGTGTATTTAAGTATGACAATGATTTCCCCGCGTTATCTCAAAATCCGTTAATGCCCGATGATGTGACAGGGAACAGCAGGATTTATAAGACATTGCCGTCATACGGAAAATGTGAGGTAATATTATTTTCACCCGAACATGAATCTTCGATATGCGAGTTTTCAATCGGGCATATCAAAAAAATTATTGATTTATGGATTGCGCGCTTTATTGAGATATCAAAAGACGAGAAAATAAAATATATATTTATATTTGAAAACAGGGGCGAACTTGTAGGAGTTACCATGCCTCACCCCCACGGTCAGATATACGGCTATTCGCATCTGCCAAAAAAAATTGAGCTTGAATTAAATTCATTCGGTAAATATTATAAAACAAATAATGCGTGTATGTTCTGTGATATAAACAAAGACGAGATTGATTTCGGACAGAGAATTATTTATCAAAACGACAGCTTTTTAGCGTATATTCCATTTTTCTGCGAGTATCCCTATGGGGTGTATATAACGTCAAAAGAACACAGGTCAAATATATCCGAATTTGACGACAGGGAAAAAACTGATTTGGCTGTGGCTTTTAAAATGGTGACGGGAATGTATGATTCGCTGTTTGACAAAAAATTTCCGTATATGATGTGTATGCACAATGCTCCCGTAAATAGCGGGGATATAAACGATTTCTATCATTTTCATATAGAATTTTTTCCGCCCCTCCGAGCCGAGAATACGCAAAAGTTCAATGCCTCGTCTGAAACGGGGGTATGGGCGCATTGCAATCCGACCGCACCTGAAGAAAAAGCGGTCGAGATGAGAGAGGCGTTAAAGAAATTTAAAAAACAACAAATATAAAATAGTATTTTATTTCAGAGAGGATAAATATAATCATGGCGATTTTAATTACGGGCGGAGCGGGATATATCGGCAGCCACTGCGTAAAAATCCTGAATGACAGGGGATATGACACTATAACAATAGATAATTTAATAAAAGGACATAAACAAGCCGTAGGCGATACTAAATTATATATAGGCGATATTGCGGACAGAGATTTGCTAAAAAAAATATTTACTGAACATAAAATAGACGGAGTTATGCACTTCGCGGCGTTTTCACTTGTCGCGGAGAGTCAGGTAATGCCCTACGAATATTATAAAAATAATGTTTTGGCAACGTTAAATTTAATTAACTGTATGGTCGAAAACGATGTTAATAATATTGTTTTCAGTTCAACTGCGTCAACTTACGGTATTCCCGTAAATATTCCGGTCACGGAAAATGACCCGCAATGCCCGATAAATACTTACGGTGAAACAAAACTCGCTATTGAAAAAATGCTTGAATGTTTTGACAGGGCGTATGGGTTAAAATATATCGCCCTGCGATATTTCAATGTAGCGGGAGCGTATCATACGGGGAAGATAGGAGAGGACCACAGCCCCGAAACGCACTTGATTCCGATTGTATTGTCCGTAGCTAACGGCAAAACAGAAAAGATACAGATTTACGGCGATGACTATAATACAAAAGACGGAACTAATATAAGAGATTATATTCATATAGAAGATTTGATTGACGCTCATATCAAAGCTCTTGAATATATGAAGAAAGAAAAAAAGTCAGACTGCTTTAACCTCGGAAGCGGCGGCGGATATTCAAATTTTGAAGTATTAGATGCCGCGAGAAAGGTTACGGGACATAAAATCCCGTCAGTAATTGTGGAGAGACGCGGCGGCGACCCTGATATTTTGATAGCGTCAAGCGAGAAAGCCGAAAAGACTTTAGGTTGGCAGAGAAAATATAACGACATAGAAGAAATAATAAGCTCGGCATGGAAATGGCATAAAAATAATCCCGACGGATATAGATAAAAACAATATAATTTATATAGACAGCATTAATTTAAATTAAATAAAGAGAAAGAAGAGGTATTTATTATGGCAACAAAAAAGATAGGACTTCAGGTGTATTCAATCCGCGATATTTATTTTAAAAATCCCAAGGAAGCACTTCAGCATATAAAAGACTGCGGATATGACGCGGTCGACTTATTCGGTAATATTATAATGTCCGCGCAGGAATTGAAAGCAATGCTCGATGAAGTCGGACTTGAGTGCTGCGGTTGGCACATTCCGGGAGATTATTTAAGAAAAGATATTCTTGAAGCATTTGTTGAATATAACAAAGTAATCGGCAACAAATATCTTATCGTTCCGGGGCTTCCGGGTGAGTATACCAAAGATAAAGACGGTTGGCTTAAAGCGTCTGAAAAATTAAACGAGATAGCGGCGCAGTTGAAAAAACACGGTATGTACACAGGTATGCACTCGCACAGTATAGAATTTAAACCTACCGAGGGAAGCGACGAACTCCCGTGGGATATAATCGCAAAGAATACAAGCGAAGACGTAATCCTGCAAATTGATATGGGCAATACGGAACAAACGGGCGTTGATTCTGTTGCGGCACTGAAAAAATATAAAAACAGAAACAGGACGATACATCTCAAACCCTACTCAAAAACAAAAGGCTTCGCTCCCCCAATAGGCGAAGATGACATTGACTGGGCAGAAGTAATAAAATTCTGCAACGAGAATGGCAATACCGAATATTTTATTGTTGAATATGAAGAAGAAAATGCTAAAGAGGGAGTTAAACTCTGTATTGATAACCTAAAAAAATATTTTTAGGTAATACACAGAGCAGAACGCCTGTAAAAATAAAACGCACCCCTTTGGGTGCGTTTTATTTTTATGCCGCTATGATTTGGGGAGTAAGCTGTGTTAGATATACGTATTGGTGTGTAGAAAATGCTTATTTTGTAAAAAAATCACAAAACACCCGTCACTCGCTACGCTTCGTGCCACCCTCTTTACGAAAGAGGGCTTTTGGCGCGGCTATTTTCCTTGCCCTCTTTTGTAAAAAGGGTGCCTGCCCCATTTCTTAAAGGGGGTGCCCGTAGGGCGGGGGTTTTCAGACGGCGGGTGTTTTTCTTACACGCTATTATTAATTTCATACACACCAATATATATCTAACATAGCTTGGGAATAAATGATTATGTAGGGACGACCGCCCTCGGTCGTCCGCGAAATTCTATGTGTTCGTCCGTGAAATTTAAATTCATGCGTCCATTGTCCGTGAAAAATTTTATATTGACGTAAATTCACGGTATATCATAAAATAAATCCAACGTCGGTATAAATTCACGGCGTGCCGAGGTCGTCACGCCCTACATTGTGAATAAAATATGAATATTCAGCTTTTTGGCAATCGCTAAAAAAAATTTAAAATTTCTATTGACAAATTAAAATTTTTATGTTATATTAAATATCTCCTTGACAGAATGTGACGAATATGTTATAATATTGAATATGAAAATTCAGGAGGCGCAAAATAATGTCGTCTAATAATACAATCACAAACAAAACTATATCTATTATAATTAGCCTTCGCATTATTGGTATTATCAATAATGCTGTCTTGCGTTGTGCTGAATAAGGGCGGGTATAAATAGATTATTTTTAAGAAATAATAAACCCCCTTACAGCGAACGCTGTAAGGGGGTTGTTAATTTGATACAAAGAAATTTAGAAAGTATAAAAATTAACAAAGCGAAGCAAAAACTCTTGTTTTTGAACTTTAAGTGGGACTTAATCGGCAAAAACGCCGATAAATTCTCTTTTTAGTTATAAATTAAATAAAAAAGTATTGGAGGAAAAATTTATGACAGAGCAAATATCGGAAATTGCAAACAGACTCAAGGCACTTAGAAATATAATGGAGGTTTCCGTAGAAAAAATGGCGGAAAAAATGGAAGTTGACGTTGGCGAGTATAACGCATATGAATTAGGCGAACGGGATTTTTCATTTAGTTTCCTGTATAACGCAGCAAACATATTGGGCGTTGACGTCATTGATATTATCAGTGGGGAATCACCGAAACTTACAACGTGTACGGTTGTCAGAAAAGGCGAGGGATATGATATAATACGCCGTAAATCCTACGATTACAAACATCTTGCTTTTACATTCAGAAAGAAAAAAGCCGAGCCGTTTATGGTGACGGTAGAACCCAAAGAGGACGAAAAAGTCACGCTTCATTCGCACGAGAGCCAAGAATTTAATTATATGATTTCCGGCAGTATGGAATTTCACCTTGACAACATGGTTTACGAACTTAATGAAGGTGACAGCATATATTTTGATTCAAACATACCGCACGCTATGAAAGCCCTCGGAAACAGTCCGGCGACGTTTATCGCCGTGGTTATAAAATAATAAAAAATAATTAAAGGAGATATTTATATGCCGCTATATGAAAAATTTACAGGACGCCACCGTAACGATTTCGCCACTTTGGAAGATTTACAGAAAAATTACACATTGAATGTACCCGACAACTTTAACTTTGCTTTTGATTGTCTTGACGTAATGGCAGAAGAAACGCCTGACGCGCTTGCCTTGCTGTGGATTTCAAACGAGGGTGAAGAAAAGCGTTTCACTTTCAAGGATATACAGCGTTTATCTGTTAAAGCCGCTAATTTTTTTATTTCCCAAGACATCAAAAAAGGTGATATGGTTATGATTACAATGTCGCGTGACTGGCGTTACTGGGCAGTGCTCATGGGTCTGCACAGAATGGGAGCAGTTGCCGTACCCGCTACTTATTTGCTGACAAAAAAAGATTTTGAATATCGAATGAACGCCGCTTCTATAAAAATGCTGCTGACAACTCCGCGTTTCGGTGTAATTCAAGCGATGGAAGAAGCTCTTCCCAACTGTCCGACAGTTGAAAAGTTAGCCGTGTTCGGTGGAAGCGTGCCAAATGAACGCTGGATAAATTTTGACGCAGAGTTTGACGCCGCGTCTGAAGCACCGATTCCCCGTAATAATACCAAAAACGAGATGATGCTTATGGCATTTTCGTCCGGCACTACGGGTTATCCCAAAATGGTTTGGCATGATTACACATATCCGCTCGGGCATATCATGACAGGCTGTTTCTGGCATCGCTGTGAGGACGGAGGACTTCATTTTACAATTTCCGATACCGGCTGGCTAAAATCGCTCTGGGGAAAAATGTACAGTCAATGGCTTTCGGGGAGCGCGGTTTTTACGTATGATTTTGATAAATTTTCGGCTCCCGATATACTCGAAAAGATAGCAAAATATAAAGTGACGACGTTCTGTGCGCCGCCGACTATGTATAGATTTTTAATCAAAGAAGATTTAAAAAAGTATGATTTTTCCGCGTTGAAACACTGCACAACGGCAGGCGAAGCTCTGAATCCCGAAGTATATAAAGTATGGTATGAGGGAACCGGACTTAAAATCTTTGAGGGATTCGGGCAGACCGAAACGACCCTGTGCTGTTGGACGGGCTATCCGTGGATGCAGCCGCGTCTCGGTTCAATGGGACTGCCCGCACCCAGTTATCGTATGATAATCGCAGATGAAAACGGAAAAGAACTTGCTCCCGGCATTACCGGCGAGATA
>Ga0099364_10007526_pt1 | contig 15519 bp, 10 predicted proteins | sample TergutTh196P3_FD_73070 | JGI IMG/M metagenome (GOLD analysis project Ga0099364, IMG submission 73070) | Microcerotermes parvus P3 segment gut microbial communities from Pointe-Noire, Republic of the Congo - Th196 P3 | ecosystem: Host-associated > Arthropoda: Insects > Digestive system > Gut ... | reverse complement strand
TGAAACGGTGCCATCAACGCGAGAAACCAAGCCAGAAAGAAAATCAATCCGATCACTTCAAACGGGATCAAAAACAGGAACATCCCCCACCATCCCCAACTGAGAAATTCCGGCCCCCCTTTTTGGAATCCCCAAAGAACCATGACAAATACTGAGACGATACCGTTCCAAAAGATCATAGTAAATGTGGTGTATCCCAGAGCCCCTAATGAAAATTCGCCTTGTTGCCTGAATGTGACCGAATCAAACCCCACACTCATTTTCCAGCGACAATCACCAGGGGGTTCGATGTTTTGAGGCTTTGAAGTCAACAGGATCGTGACCTGTTCATCGGTTTCGTGCTGATCTTCCACCTCAATGAGATCAGGCATTGCCTTCCATTGTTCTTTCCCTTTCAATGCCATCAGCATTTGATTCATTTCACAGGCCAGCCATTCCGCTTCCTCGAACCGGGTTGTCGAAAAATGAACCGGCTTCCCATGAGTCACTGCCTCGATAAAGCAGGAAGATTCGCTGTCGTTGCCGGCAGGATTTTTTTCTATCGCGTGACAATATCGAATTTCATCAATCGGTACTTGCCGGGAAGAAATTTTGATCAGGACACGGTATTCGCTTAACAGCCCATCACAATCAAGCAGAACCGTGGTTTTGCCGAAGATGACCATCATCAACTGACAGAACACGAAAATCCATGCCGCCCAAAAAGGAGTGGCAAAACAAAAAAATGACGGTTCCTTGAGGACTTGCCAAATCAGCAACACACAACCGATGGTCCAGCCGGTCAGCCAAAATCCCAGAAAACATGCGGCAATGACATGCGGTTTTTCACGCAACGTCAACGAATCGCCGTTGTTCTCATAACGATACGAAAGCGTCTTGGGCCGTTGCGGAATGTCTGGTTCGTTTGCTCTCACGGTCATATTTGTTCGGCGGTCATGGGAAATCGTCCAATGGTAGTGGTTGGCAAGACATCAAGCGTACCATTCTTCCGCTATTGTGCCAAAATTCCATCTCTCGCACAATATCTGCATCAATTTCGACAGGTTATTATTGAACAATATCTTCGTGATTTTTTAAAATAATTATTTTATTCTTTCAGTTTCACTTTTACAGATTCTTTTCTCTATAATGAACAGAATGTCTGCGGTAAACTTGAGTATTTTTTTAAGAAACAGTGATTTTGCTGTGGCGGTAAATGGAAAAAGTGGTAAAAATGGGTTTTTGCTGATGGGATAAGTTTTTTCATTCCATTGTTTGCACATTGTGGTTGATCTCGCTAAAAATAAGTTGAATTGGCGATGATGATATTATCTATCACCATGATTTTAACCCCGATTTTGTGAGTACGAGCAATGCCGGAAAAAAAGAACACTCAGATTCGGTACGTTCAGGCTTTACGGCCCAGCAATTTGTGTTGATCATCGCGGTATTTTTGCTTGGCATGGCTTCGGCAACGGTTTTCAACGAGCTTTTGATCGAAAGGGGATTTGGGCCGCCATCGGTCGTTGCGGCTTCCCTCTCACCCATAGTAGTTATGATTAAAGTGCGGAAACTCTGTCACCACACCGCTTGAAATCGAAGTCCTCAAAGGAACAACCGAAAATGCCGATCGAATCAGGTAAAATCATCCCCATCATGCTGTGACCAGACGCATTCCATAACTCACCAATCACGTATTTTTCAGCACGAGCCAATCGCCAAGGGCGGGCCAGAGTTGTGCAATGGCAAACACCAGTTTTGCCGTGGCCGGAACGACCAGTTCCGGTTTGCGGCGTTCGCAGGCGTAAAGAATTTTCGCGGCCAATCGTTGTGGGTCAATCTTGCCAACCTTGACACCCGCACCGGATTTGAGGGCGTTTTCCGGGATGCCATCGGTGCCTTCAAGCTGATACAAGCGTTCGGAATCACGCTGGATTGGCCCGGGACAAACGAGCAACGTATGCACACCCTGCGGAGCGAGTTCGAGCCGCAACTGTTGTGAAAACGCGGCCACGGCAAACTTTGTGACCGGGTATGCCCCCACCCAACGCGAGGCACTTTTCGCGGCCAGTGAACCGATATTGACAATGTGCCCCCGCGTTGGAATCAGGTGCGGCGCGGCAACCTGTGTGCAGCGTACCGTCCCGAGGACGTTGAGGTCGAACAGCGACTGAAACTGCTCCGGCTTTGTTTCGAGAACATGTCCGCGCATGGAGCGTCCGGCATTATTGACCAGCACATCCATCTTGCCAAAATGCCGCACGATTTCGGCGAATGTGCGGTCAACATCGTCCTGCCTGGTGATGTCAGCACAAATCGGCAACGTTTCGATTCCGGATTCGTTCATTTCACCGGCAACGTGATGGACATCACCGTTTTCGAGTGCAATAATTGCCAGTTTCGCCCCGGCTTTGCCAAAAGCTTCGGCGATGAAACGTCCCAAGCCGCAGGACCCGCCGGTCACGACGACAACTTTGTCCTGCCAGTAACCCATCGATGAAACCCTTTCGGTTCTTTTAGTCCGATTGAACCTCATTCGTCGTTGAGGACGATATTGGGGTACCTGGCTCTGAAATCCCGAATTCCCTGATCCGTTATGCCGGTAATATTCCTGATTTCAATGGTCTTGAGCGTCTTGCTTTCCCCAAGGGCAGCCAGTCCTTCGTCGGTAAACTTGCTGTTATCACCGATGATCATCGTTTCCAGCCGCGGCAGTTTTGCCGCCAACTTCAGCGTTTCGTCGGTTTGCCCGGTCTTGCGCAATTCCATGCTTCGCAGGGAAGTTGTCGTGGCAAGAGCTTTGCGACTCTCATCCGTAATGGATTCCATGTCATACAGCGCGAGATTGGCCAGTTTCTTGTTCCCTGAGATGGCGGTAATCAAACCTTCATCCGTGATGGATCGCACTTCGTACAGAGTCAGACGGTTCAGATCGGGCATCGTCTTGAGGATGGCAATTCCTTCATCGTCAATCAGATCGTTCTCACGAATAAAAAGCCGCTGAAGTTTGGCCCCTTCCAGTTTTTGCAACCCCTCGTTACTGACGTCCAACAGACGGAACATGGACAGATCGATCAACGTGGAAATTTCCAGTAGCGGGTCGAGGAAATCGTCCGACACGTTGGCGTCCTGCAGGAAAAAGGCTTTCAGCGAAGGATGACCGGCCAGATGCTCAATGTCGCGGTCGCGAAAGGATGTGGCGGTGCCTCTGAGTTTGAGAACCTCAAGTGACGAAATCCCGGCCAAAAAACGAAGCGATTCGCCTTCAATTTGAGTACATTGCCGCAAGTCCAGTTGTTTCAACTCCGGCATGTTTGCCAAGGCTCGAAGATCGAAAGTTTTGAACGCGTTGGATTGCAAGTCCAGGATTCGCAACTTCGGCATTTCATTGGCAATGACGGACAGTGACTCCGCGTTCAAATTCAAGCAACGATTGACCGACAGATCGGTCAGGTCTTGCATGGTTGTCGCCAGGGTTTTCAGCGATTCTGTCGTGATGTTCGTGTTTTTGAAATGGACCGTAGTCACTTTTTTGAGGTCTGACAGGCGAAGAACACCGAAATCATCAATCCCCGGTCCGTCGAACGTCACTTTTTCCAAGTCAGCCAGCTTGTTGATTGCGTCGAACAACTCGCCGACTGAATTGTTGTAGTCCGTATCGGCGACGGTGCGACCGTCATCTTGATCCCCTTGAGATGCCGGATCAAGAACTGTGCTCAGTTTGAGGTCGATGGCGACAATAGCTCCGGCGTCATTCTTGGCATACGTGCCTTGGTTTTGTTCCAGCAGTGCAATAGCCGTCGTCATATCGGCGGGGTCGGCTTCCGGTTGGGGAAGTGCTTCAGCAACAGGTTTTTCAACTTGTTTTTGACCTCCTGTTTCACCAACTGCCGGGTCGCCACCGGTTGGGGGTGTCGTCTTGTTCGGGCAACCCGTCAACAACAGACAACTTCCTAAAACAAAAATTCCCGCAAATATGGTACGCCTGTGCATGATTGACTCCCCTGATATGTGTTGTGTGAAATGTTTTGTGCCATAAACGACGTGATGTCGACGAAAGCAACTTTTATTCTAACAGATATGCTTTGTCTTGAGTAGGCTGGGATGATTTTCTCGCCTCGAATGCCTGGGAGCCGCACAATAATCAACGTGAGCATTTCCGTCAGAGCCGCAAGAGTTATCGAGCAGAATGACCGCTCCGTGACCGTCGCGGCTCTGAATGATCGAACAACCTATTTCTGCGCGAGTCCTTGGGTGTCGGCGACGACTTCCTGAGCCAGTTTCCGGTAGTCGTCCGCTCCGTTTGACGAATTGTCGTACTGAAAAATCGGTCTGCCGAAACTCGGGGCTTCCGCGAGCCGGATATTGCGACGGATTTTCGTGTCGAATATTTTTGCTCCTGCCCACGGCGACTTTTCCCGCGATTGCGTCTGTTCAAAAAACGCACTGACATCCGACTCGACCTCGCCCGCCAATCGTGTGTTGGCCTCGAACATGCAGAGAATGACCCCGGTGAGACGCAGTTGACTGTTGAGACGTTTTTGCACCAGCTCGATGGTGCGCAACAACTTGCTTAAACCGTGCAGGGCGAGAAAATGGGGTTGCAAAGGCAGAAAAACCTCACCGACTGCTGTGAGAGCGTTGAGTGTCAACACACCCAACGAAGGGGGACAGTCCATCATAATGTAGTCAAATTTCCTATCATCCTGTGCCAGTTTGTCACGCAAAATCATGTCACGACCGACCACGCCGAGCAGTTCCGGTTCCGCCGCTGCCAGATCAATGTGTGCAGGAATCAGCCAGAGGTTGTCGGCCACCTGTTGCCGCACTTCTTTCAAATCGAGGTCGTTGACCAGCACATCGTAAACCGATTGAAATTCGATTTGCGGTTCGATTCCAAAATGCAGTGTGGCATGGGCTTGCGGGTCAAGGTCTATCAGACAAACCCTGGCACCGGTTTCGGCCAGCGCGGCACTGAGATTGACCGCCGTCGTCGTCTTGCCGACCCCGCCTTTTTGATTCATGATGGCAATCGAACGCATCGTTGGAACTCCTTGAGGAGGTGAAGCATAGCCGACAAACCCGCGACAAAGCAGTTTCAAAACGGAAAGCGTACCATAACATTGCCAATCTTGGAAGAGCAATAGCAAAAAATGGTCGGCTCAATCCGGATGGGCGGCGGGATCACTTCCGGCGAATCGTTCCCCACAGAGCGGCCGAGAGAGGATTTGCACCTCCAAATTCAATAATATGCCGAGCGCACCCAAAAAAAACCGCCTCAGGCATCCTGCCTGGGCGGTTACTTTATATGCAATCGCGAGGTTCCTTCCTTGCTAGTAGCAGACGCCATCCTGGCTTCTGCCGTGATGCCAGGCTAAACCAGTTCCTTCCGGGTGCCGATGAGCGTCCGAAGACGTTCGGCCAGGAGCGATGCATCAAAGGGTTTCTTGAATGTTTCGTTAATGCTCGACCGATCAAAACTCATCGGGCTGCCGTCATCGGGCAACAGGGCGATGAGGATGATCTCGGAAAATTCGCCGTTTCTCCGCAGATTTTGGCAAATCTGGAGAGCTTCGGCCTTTCCAATCGAGAAGTCAACAATAATACAGTCGGGATGAAAACTTTCGGCTTGGATCCCTGCGTCAAAGCCGCTGGCTGCAACCGCCACTTTGAATGCCTTTTCGACGGGCAGTTCGCGTTTGAGATTCTCGACTAATACCTGATCCTGAGCTACGATGAGCACTTTGGCAAGTGTTTCATCTTCGAGATCACCAAGTGGCATCCCATGCTCTTTGAGAAATCTGATCAGATACTCGCGCGGAATCCGGCGGTCTTGCGACCCAGGGATGCGATATCCCTTCAGTCGGCCCGAGTCAAACCATTTGCTGACGGTGCGAGGTGCAACCTTACAGATTTTGGCGACTTGGCCTGTTGTAAAAACCTTCATTGCGGGCTCTCCGATATTTCGTACGCTTGGTCTCTTGTTCCTCCAAATGAATCTCCCTTTCATTCGGAGTTTTCGCCCTTGTCCGTGTTGTGAAAGTTCCACTTTCATCAAAAAAACACAAACATCTGGGTAGGGCTGACACTAAATTTTTGCTTTTCAGCACGCGCGGTTCATGTATTAGTTCCCTCTGACATGCTACCACGGCTTCTATCGGCAACTTTTCAGGCGAATGATGAATAAAAACGTCAGAACATGAAAATTTGTATTCCAGCGAAAAATACTCCGTCCTTTTCGTTCATCGATACAACCCCCAAATCATGCCGCCGACAAGATCGTGCAGGATCGGTTTCTCTGGGGGGAAAAACCTCGCCCTTCTTTTCGTCCCAATCACCCTCAAGTCTTCCTGACGAGAGTCTGTTGGAGCAAAAATCGATTTTTGTCGATACGATGAATTACGTACAAAATCAAAAGTCTTACCTCATGTAAAACAATCGAATTTGTTTTGACCCTTGAATGAAATCAAATGATAATAACCATCGCTTTTGTCATGATCGGTAGGGGTGAAGCCTAATCTTTAAAGAGAATGCTGTGGAAAACACGGTATGCCGATTGTTTCGATTGTAAGAATTGTTGTGAATTTGACACTGGTAACGAATGTTGTAACTCCATGTTATTCCATAGTTTTCATTCGTTTTTCCAGATGGCTTTCTATAGAGAGACATTCCATCCGTTCCTGTCTTGTTTTGTTCAGGTGTGGATTCCTGGTGTTTATTATCCTGTCAGAAAACCCCAAAGCTTGATTTTGCCCATCTTAACCGACAACAAAACATCCAGTACGATATTCTTTTTGTGTTTTTGTGAAATTCTGAGAATACTTCTCTGGCTTTGTCGGCACGAAATTGTTAGACTCCGCAGTGAACAACCGACTTTGAATCGTGAATGGCGAGATGAGATCACTTGGAATATTTCTGAAAAACAAGGGTATTATCACGCAACAGGAATTGTTTTTCTATGTCAAAATGGATGGTTGCCAAAAGGATTTTGCTGCTTGCCATTGTCATAACAATATGTTTTGAAATGGGCTGTGTAAGACGTCGGATGTTCATTCGCGCGTTTCAGGAAGGATACTCCCAGCCGATCACCGGAGCAATGGTATATGTCAATAAACAACCGGTTGGCCGAACACCCGTCACCTGTCATTTTACTCATTATGGAACGATGGAATTTACCATTGTCAAGGAAGGTTTCGAGCCGTTGACGGAGTATCGCAAAGTGAAAGCCCCATGGTATCAATGGCCGGGAATCGATTTCTTTTCGGAAGTTGTTTGGCCCCAAGAAATTACTGACACGAAACAGATTGATTTCCAATTGCGGCCGGAACGGATAATGACCCAGGACGAGTTAATTGACCGTGCTGAAAGTATGCGTCGGGAGTCGCAGGCACTTGCCACGTTTCGGACGGAAAGCGGGACAACAACCGGGATTATCAATCCTGTGACGGATGTTCCCACAGGAAGCACCCCGTTCGACGGTTCTGTGGTCGCCCCTTCCAATCCCTACGGTGGAACAGGCAATACGCCGTCAGGCACCGGTTCCATCGGGGCACCGTTGACTCCTTTCACGAATGCCCCTGTTTATCAAAATTAACGGGTAGCATGTAACAGTTTGGGTCAAATAAACGTTTTAAAGAAAGTGTGCCGGAAATAATTGCAAAAAATCACCAATTTGCTCTTTTCGGGAATGGCAATTTTTGTTATGAATCGCACAAATTCAAAACTTATGGACGATGCAGACATTTTTCAAATTCCATTTCCCCAAGTGCGGAAACTGATGTTGTGAACTCCAGTATGAGAAATATCCAAGCAATGAAACGTAACAAATACTATGATTCGATCGTTCTGCTATTATTGATCGCGGGGATCAGCAGCACTTTCGTTGTCGGTCAAAGCAACGAAAATCAAAAAATCGATGCCACGCCGCGGCGACTTCGTGGGACACTGCCACCTGTGACAAGCCAAGCGTCGGTGAACAAAAGTCCAACATTACTCCCCACCTATCAGCCGCAGGATAACTCCCCAAGCACGGCTTCCAAGCCGCCCGTCCAGGTTGCCAACGCATTTGGCGTCGTCCCGGCAACCGTGCAATCTGGACAGGTTGCGCAAAATGCGCAGCAAGTGCGGCAGGTCTCTCACACCTCCGAAGAAGGGGACGAGAGCAGGAACGTTCCGGCGTCGGCAACGATTCGGCAAGTCCCCGGTGCTCCAGGAATCACGGCCTCTACAACAACCGGTGAGCAACACTTCGGGACTTTGTCGGTCACCGGCGACGGCAACTGGGGTAACAGTGATGATGTTCCCGAGCATGTCATTCAGGGAATCAGCCAGATGCAGGAGCAGACGCTACCGCCCATGCCGCCTCCGCTTGGAAATGGAAACTTGTCACCGGAAATCACCAATGTTCCTCCCTTGCTTGATTCACCGCAAGGAGAACCGCGTGACAATCTCACGTTGCGATTTGACGGGAACGATCTCGAACCCGGTTCCCTCCCCAATCTTTCGTTCGGGGATGAACCGGGCGGCGTCATTCCGTTTCAACCACTTCTGCCGCCGGATTTAACGTCACCGTCCGATGGTGCAATCCAGGTTGACGTCATTGAGCCCCCGGACAGCGGATATGGCAACACACCGCAGGGAAACAGCCGCATGGCATTCGGCAACCAGCCGCCCGTCCTGGAACAAAGTCTTGTTCCGCAAGTTGCCGAACCGGAAGAACGAATCGCCCGAAACAGTACGGTGCCGATGGATATTCGGAATGACGGTGCCTCGCTTCAACTCGGCAACCCCTTGAGTGGAAACCACGCGTCATCCGCTCATGAGGAGGGAACAGGCGTTCCCGGATCGCAGGAACTGCTGGGAGCACAAATTCCGCAACTTGTCATTGAAAAAATAATGCCGCGCGAAGTGCAAATCAACGAACCGATGACCGTGACGTTCAATATTCGCAACACGGGTTCGGCGAAAGCAAAAAATGTCGTGCTAACGGACCGCTTGCCGAAAGGGACACGGTTTATCGAGGCGGGGGCTTCGGCGTCACGAACTGCCGGCGGCGACATTTGCTGGCAATTGGGCGACATCGGAATTAACGAAGAACGTAACGTTGATATGATTCTTATCCCGGTTGCCGAAGGGGAAATCGGGAGCGTCGCGACGGCAACGTTCAGCGTCGAAGCATCGGCCGGTGCACGCGTGACCAAACCCGCGCTGGCCATGGAAGTGGCAACGGCAAGCGACGAACACCTTGTCGGCGGCGATGTGGTTCTTGAAATCATGATTTCCAACCCCGGTTCGGGCACGGCGCGCAATATCACGCTGGAAGAGTTTGTGCCGGACGGTCTGTCGCATCCGAAAGGCAAGAAACTGTCGTCCGATTTCGGGGATTTGAAGCCAAACGAGAGCAAGCGGCTGAGACTCACATTGAAATGTGAACGAGACGGTGAAATGACGAATTACCTCGTCGCGAAGGGGGACAATGACCTGATGGTCGAGAGTAAAATCCCGATTGTCGTGCTGGCCCCGGCACTGACGTTGGCGATTGACGGACCGAAAAACCGTTTCCTGGAACGCAAAGCAACCTACGAATTGCGGGTCGGCAATCCCGGTTCGGCGGCAACCCGCGATGTGATTCTGATCGCGAAACTGCCGAAAGGCATTGATTTTGTCAGTACGGATTCGATGGGTGCCTACGATCCCGAGACGCGCACCGTGCATTGGATGCTGGACACTTTGCCGTCCCAACAGTCGGGCAAGATTGAGCTTGTCACGTTACCTCGAGAAATCGGCGAATACAAAATTGAGTTTGTCGGCCGCGCTCAGGGAGGTTTGCAGGCAAATACGGCGCACGAGGTCGCCGTCGATGGGATCGCGTCATTGGGATTTGAAATCGCCAACAAGGTTGATCCGGTCGAACTGGGACGCGAGGCCGTGTATGAAATGCGCATTTTCAATCGCGGCACCAAGGCGTCGAGCAACGTCTCAATTCGCGTCCAACTGCCGGAAGCAATGCGGTTTGTCGCCGCCGAAGGGCCGACACAACATCGATTTTCCGGTTCGCTGGTTGATTTCGGCAACCTGGTCCAGCTTGCGCCGCGGGAAGAGAAAACGTATCTCGTGCGGGCCCAATGTCTCGCGGCGGGCGATCATCGGGTGGTCGTGCAGGTGCAGTCGGACGAAATGGAACGGCCGGTGACCAAAGAGGAAAACACGAACGTTTACGGCGATGAATAGGTGCTATCCATGAATTACGTAGCAGGTCTTTGGCCGGGTGCCGGCGGAGTGATGCGGCAGGGGCGATGGTCGTTCCTGATGATCGCCCTGGTCTATGGCTTCGTCCTTTGCGGGGTGGTGACAGTCAATTTTTACTGGTCGGAACTGCTTACGGGAATGCTTCGCTGGGGGACTTATGCCATGTTGGGATTGCTCTGGCTCGTGTTAAGCGGTCAAAGTGCCCGGTATGAAAAGCGGTGCAACCATTTGCGGTTGCCGCCTCCGCCGAACAAGGACATGTTCCCCGATGCGCAGCACCATTACCTGCAAGGGAACTGGTTCGAGGCCGAATGCTGCCTCACGATGTTGTTGCAAAAGAATCCCCGGGATATCGAGGCGATGCTCATGCTGGCCACGCTGTACCGGCACAAGGAGCGTTTTGACGAGGCGGAAAACCTGTTGCGGGAACTGGAACGGCTCGAAGACGCGGCACGCTGGAAATTTGAAATTCGCTCGGAAAAACGCAAGTTGATTGCCGCGAACGCCAAACGGTCGAAGAAAAGCGTCAAGGCAAAACCGGCCGGCCACTCTTCCGAACAAGCCGAAGCAGCGTGACGTTCCGTGTCATTGGCAAAACACGCAAAGTCGGGTTATTTTAACAAAAACACAAAAGACGGCAAAATCGCGGCGACGATAACGATTACGTAATCGTTCACGAGATGATTCACCACGATGATACGAAGGAAATGCAGAATGAAGAGTGCAGAATGCAGAATATTTTTTCACGTCAACGGGTGATCACAAGATCATTCTGCATTACCTTTCGTGGTGAGAAAAAAACCGTGAACGCTTACACGATTACGCAGGCATATTGAAACACGGCTTCGGAAAAAACAATGGGAAACAGTGAGATGACGGATCATAAGCGTCCATCCGGTTCAGCGGGGTTGAAGTGGTGCTTTGTTTTCTGGCTGGCCGGGGTTCTTTGTCTGACGACCGGCTGCCAGGCTCTGCTGGCGACGTTTTTGCTGATGACCGGCGGTATGGAAACGAAGGCGAAATACAAATTTTTCAAAGGCAAAAAAGTCGCCGTAGTCTGCCTGTCCGAAAACATGACCGATCCGCGTTATGATGACGTGCCGCGCGACCTGGCCAAGGCCGTCGGTTTGCATCTGATGCAGAATGTCAAAAAAATCGAAATCGTTTCGACCACCAGTGTCAATAAATGGCTGGATCGTCACGACAACAAGATTGAAGACTTCCAAAAATTCGGAAAAGACATGGAAGCCGACATGGTTCTGGCGATTTACCTGGATTCCTTTGAAACCTCGTCGTCTTCGTCGCCCGGAATTTATCAGGGACGCGCAGGGACTTCCTTTACCGTGTATGAGATGAAAACCGGCAATGCCATCGCGAGCGAATCGCTGCCGGAATACGTTTATCCGCCCAATGCACGCACCCTGGCAACGGAAATGCGGGAGTCCGATTTCAAAAAACGGTATCTGATTCAATTGTCGAGATGCATTGCCTGCTTTTTCTATTCTTACGACCACCGCGAACTTGTGGCGATGGATGCCCATTCGGAATTGGGACTTTGAAAGCGCAGAATGCAGAGTGCAGAGTGCAGAATGTTCCGCTTCCTTATCTTCACTCTGAACTTTGAACTTTGAACTCTGAACTCTGCTCCGCTTCGACCGCTCCGTTACCGTCGCGGCTCTGATTGGAAACATTCTGCATTCTGCATTCTGCATTCTGCACTCTGCACTTTGCACTTTGCACTCTGCACTCTGCACTCTGCATTCTGCACTTTGCTCCGTTTCGACCGCTCGATAACTCTCGCGGCTCTGATGAAAATGTACAAGTGATTTTAGCGAGACTCCTTAGACCCTGGGAAACTGATCCTTACGTTCACAGGATGGAACTCACTCACCCAACCTTTGAACAGACCCAATATCCTGGTATAATATTCCATGAGTTCTTTTTTTGCATGAAACTTTTTCAATAACAATGAATTATGACAATTAAAATCGACAAAATAGCCGCTTTGGGGGTGGTTGGTTGTGGGGGTGCCGGGTTTCCGACACACGTCAAACTTTCCGCAAGTGCCGATACCGTCGTAATTAACGCTGCGGAATGCGAACCGCTTTTGCATAAAGACAAGGAATTGCTGTTGCACCGGACAGCCCAATTTGTGTCCGGGTTGCAAATTGCCATGCAACTGACCGGCGCAACACGCGGCATTGTCGGCATCAAGAAAAAATACGGCGGAGTCATCGACGCCGTGCAATCTCAACTGCTTACACACATGTCGGTTGCGCCACTTGGGGACGCTTATCCCTCCGGTGATGAATTCTGTCTCGTGTATGAAACCCTCGGACGAATCATTCCTCCCGGGCAAATTCCGCTGAACGTTGGGGCGGTGGTAATGAATGTCGAAACTGCTTTCAATGTGGCAGCAACGGCGAACAATACCCCCGTGACCGAAAAGTGGCTGACCGTTGGTGGTGACGTTACGCATCCCGTGACGATTCGCGTACCGGTCGGGGCACCGCTTGCAGCCTGTCTGCCTGCATCGGGCGGTGTGACGATTCCGAACCCGCGTTACGTCATCGGCGGCGTCATGATGGGCTACCTTGAGCAGGATTTGTCGAAACCTGTGACAAAAACGACTGGCGGCATCATCGTTTTGCCGGAAGACCATTTGATTGTGCAACGGAAATCATGGGATTGGCAAAAGACGGCCCGGGCTGGCAAGGCGGCCTGCGACCAGTGTTCCTACTGCACCGAACTGTGCCCACGCTACCTGCTCGGCCATCCTATTGAGCCACACCGGGCAATGCGAAGTCTCGGTTTCAACTTGTCGAAAGCCGCCGACGTGCCGGGAACGCAATTCTGTTGCGAGTGCAACTTGTGCAGCTATGTCTCGTGTCCGGAAGGTCTCGACCCGCAAGGGGTTTGCGCTGAAAACAAACGCCGTATTTTTGCCGATGGCCGACGCTGGGACAGCGCCCCATTTTGCGAAAACCGACCGGTCAACCATCTTCACAACCGGAAAACACCGACGCATCGGCTCATGCAAAAAACAGGGTTGTTGCGTTTTGACAATCACGGGCCGTTGCGGGACGCGCTGATCGACGTGCCGCGTGTCGAAATTCTGTTGCGGCAACACATCGGTGCCGCTTGTGTGCCGATTGTCAGCGTTGGTGATTCCGTGACGCTTGGCCAACCGATTGCCGTGCGCCCGGTCAAAGACGGCAAACCCGCCCTCGGTGCCGATTTGCATGCCTCCATTGCCGGAACAGTCACCGCTGTCACCGGGAGTGCTATCGTGATTGAGAAATGACTTGACCGTTATACCGCACTTTTCAATCAGGAGCGCGAGAGTTCTCGAGCGGAATCACCGCTCCGTTACCGTCGCGGCTCTGATTGATCGAACAGCTTTTTTGGCGTGAATCCTATGCTGGCGTAGTGCGCTATAGTACCTGCACTTTCCAACTTGAAATCACCAAATTTAGCAGTCTTTGCAGGTGCGAATCATCGTTTGATGGCTTTTCCCAAGGCGTCGGCGGCCAGCATGGCGTCGTACAGGCTTTGCGTGGTGACTTCAAAGGGGTGATTATGGCAAAGCGAACCGGGAACTGCAACGTTTTCGGCGATTTGTCGCAACATCGTCGGGTCGAGCGGTGCCATGTTCAAATCCTCGAACGTGACCGGCAGTCCGATTTCAATCATGAACCCGAAAAGCATGTTGCGGTACTCGGCGGTCACGGAATCGTCGAGGCAAAGCTGTGTGGCGATACCGAACGCGACTTTTTCGCCATGCATCATTCCGGCAGCCTGGCAAGCCGCAACATTGGAGAGTTCATTCCCGATGGCATGGGCGGTGGCCAGACTGCCGCTCTCGAAACCGATCCCCGAAAGGAGTGTGTTGGCCTCGATCACTTTTTCAACCGCGGGCGTCAAGACGTGATTCTCGACGTCCCGTTTGGCGTCGATGCCGTATTCGAGCAGTGTCTCAAAACAGAGTTTCGCCAATGCTGCCGCCGCCATCGTCGGGAGTCCTCCGGAAAGGTTTTTCGTGCGGGTTTGCATTGACGCTTCCATTTCGACCCAAGTCGATAAGGCGTCACCCATCCCGGCAACGAAGGCCCGAACCGGGGCGTTGACAATGACACGGCTATCGACCAGAACGAGGTCGGGATTGAACGGCCAGCACTCAAATCCCTGAAAATTGTGGTTTTCATCATACCAAACCGAAGCGGCACTGGTCGGCGAATCGTTCGAGGCAATGGTTGGGACGGTCACGATGCGCATTTTGTGGTCAATCGCTGCCCCTTTGCCGACGTCCAGCACCTTGCCGCCGCCGATGGCCACGGAGATGTCGCAACCTTCCGCAACGGCAAGATCACCCACGCGAGTGCGCTCGGCCAGGGTCGCCTCGCCTTCAAAATCAACCTCGAAGCAGGCAATGTCCGCATTCTGAAGAGACTCACGGACGACGGCACCGACAAGCTCTTTGAGCGGTCGATCCCACAGGATCAGGGCTTTCTTTCCAAGCGGCTGGAGCAGGACACCGATTTCGGCAAGAACATCGGGACCTTGAACATAACGACGGGGGGCGATCAATGTTTTTTTCATGGGAACCTCAAGAAATGTCAGAATGAGTAATGGTTTCGTTTGCAAGCAGAAATCAAAAACAGTTTTCTTTCGACTGCATCGAAAAATCGTGAACGGTTTTGGCGTGTGTAGAGTGCCGGAAGTTCTCCCAACTCCAAGCACCCGACCGAAACAAATTGTATCGTAACATTTCAGCCAAATATTTGTAAAAAACTGATGTTTTTCGTGAAGGGAGAATGATAGTCAACATGGATAATGAAAAAACACGGAGGTGCGTATCCTGACATTCCGTTGTTGTTTGGGTGTGGTTCCACCGGGGAAATCGCACGGTCGTTGTGCAGAGTGCAGAATATTTCCAATCAGAGCCGCGAGAGTTATCAAGCGGTCGAAGCGGAGCAGAGTTCAAAGAGCAGAGTGAAGAGTGAAGATAAGGAAGCGGAACATTCTGCATTCTGCATTCTAAATTCTGCATTCGCCAAAATGACGGAAACTGACGTATAATAAAATAGCTCATGGAATTCAACAGCTTGTAGCTTTTTCGCCAAGAGCCGGTGGTTCAGCAAAAAACGTGCCAGTGTCTGCGTTTTTTTTCAAACGGTGGAATTTTGGAGAAAAAGACCTACCGTTCAGAGGTTGGTAGTTAAGTTAGGCGAATTGGTGGAGCGAGAAATGGGCGGAAATGGTATCATTCCTTGAGTTTTAGCACCTCCCCGC
>Ga0099364_10007525_pt1 | contig 15521 bp, 7 predicted proteins | sample TergutTh196P3_FD_73070 | JGI IMG/M metagenome (GOLD analysis project Ga0099364, IMG submission 73070) | Microcerotermes parvus P3 segment gut microbial communities from Pointe-Noire, Republic of the Congo - Th196 P3 | ecosystem: Host-associated > Arthropoda: Insects > Digestive system > Gut ... | reverse complement strand
CGCCGGAACCCTGCGAACGATCCGCGACATCATCCAGCGGATCGACGATCCGACCGGACTCGACAGCGGTGCAATCCAGATCATCGAATTGCAGAACATTTTCGCCGACGAAGGTCTCGGCATTATGCGCAGGCTCCTTTCCATCGACGAGTCCGATCAAAACCTGCGGACGGCAATTGACGCCACGGGAACCAAAATCTGGATGACAGGCCGCTCCGATATGGTCGAAAGAGCAAAGGAAATGATCAACTCGATTGACGCCTCGTTCCAATCGAAGAGCGGTACTCTCGAAGGACAGCCGCAGTTTGAAATCTACGATGCAGGAATTGCCGATCCGGTTACGGTGCTTGCCGTGCTGCAAACGCTACTCGCCGGAACGCCGGATGTTCGGCTCTCGCTGGACGCAAGGACGAACGGCATTGCGGTGCTCGGTCGTCCGGCCAACCACGCAACGGTCAAAGAGACGATCCGGCAGATGCAGCTCAGCGGTTCGACTTTTGACGTTATTCCGCTCACACGGCTTAGTCCAACCTCCGCCGTGGAGTCGATCAAGAGATTCTTTGCAACGGCAACGGTCGATAGTTCAACGACGACAGCGAACAGACCAACGGGGATTGCGCCGCCGATCGTTGAAGCGGACATTGCCGCCCGACAGATCATCGTTCGCGGCACGGCATCGCAAATTGCCGAGGTTCGAGCCTTCCTGCTGAAACTCGGCGAAGACGGAACCGGCGGACGCGCTCCCGGTTCCGAAACGATCCGCTCGATTCCGCTGTCTCCGGCAGTAACGGCACTCGTTATCGATCAAATCAAGGACATTTGGCCGAGACTGCAAGACAACGAAATCCGAGTTGTTACGCCGTCCGCCATCGTACCGATGCGTTCGACCAGCGAATTGAAAGGCCCCGGAACGCCGACACCGCCGACCGAAACGCCGGAAATCGATACCCTGATCGACGAAACCTTCGAAAAAACGACGCCGGGACCGTCCACGTTGCGACTCTCGAAGCCGGTCCGGTATCTGCCGGTCCAATTTCCCGTCTATCAACCGATTCAAGCCGAACAACCGAAGACTGCGACCACGCAACCAAACGAGATCGACGAACTCAAACGCCAAATCGCGGAACTGACGCAAGTCATCGAAACGCTAACGACCAAGACGCCGCCGGTCGAAACGACATCCGCCGCGATTCCGCAACCTCCGGCACCGAAGCCCAATGCGCCCGTTGTCATCTCCTCCGGTCCGACCGGCTTGATGATCTCTTCGGAGGACCCCGAGGCGCTCGACAAACTCGAAGACCTGATTCGAATGCTTTCCGACGAAACCGTCCTCGGTAAAACGTCGCTTGCCGTTTATTATCTGAAGCATTCGACGGCGGAAGTCGTTGCGCAGACATTGCAAACCTTGATGGGAGCCGCGAGGACATCGGTGTCCGGCGTCAGTGGAACCGGTACGGTAAACACCTCAGCGGTGTTCGAAAACGAATCCGCTCTATTCGGACTGATCGGGCTTGGACAGTCCATCGCATCGACCGGCCCTGTTACCGTAACGGCGGAACCACGGCTCAACGCCCTTTTGGTCCAGGCCAATCCGATTGATCATAATACCATTGAAAAACTGTTGCCGATTTTGGACCAAGCGGAACTTCCCGACGGCGATCCGAAGATCAAGGCGGAACCGCGTCCCATTGCGTTGAAAAATATGCGGGCGGAAGACGCTCAGGCCGTCGTCGAAAAGGTTTATGCGGCACGTCTCCAAGGTGCCGGCGCGGCAGGGGGTGGCGGACAGGGCGCCGCCGGACGCGGTGCACGCGGCGGCACGGGGCAAGGTCAGGCGCAGCAACCGCAACAGGCTCAACAACAGCCGCAAACCATGATCGCCAATATGCCGCCCGGTATGATGCAGGGCGGACCGGGCGGATTCATCCAGGCAATGATGTCCCAGATGGGACGCGGTGGCGCAACCGGCGGTCGCGCCGCCGCACTCAGAGAAGCGGAACCGACGATGACGCTCGCCGTTGACAGCCGGTCGAACTCGCTGATCGTTTTTGCTCCGCAATCGCTGTTCCTTGAAGTCGAACAGTTCGTGAAGGAACTCGACGCAATGGCGGTTCAAAACGAGATCGTCACAGAGGTCGTGCCGCTACAAAACATCAGTCCGGAATTGGCTCAGCAGACGCTTCGGAACGCAATTGGCAACAATGTGCTGGAATTTTCGCAGAGCCGACCGATGCAGTCCGGCGGCGGCTTCGGTGGTCGCGGCGGAGTTGGCGGCTTTGGAACCGGTGGACTCGGCGGAATGGGAACCGGAGGAATGGGAATCGGCGGTCTAGGCGGAACCGGCGGAATGGGCGGCACCGGTTTCGGCGGTAATCGCGGAATGGGAGCCAGCGGCGGCGCCGCCAATCCGTTCCTGAATATGATGCGCGGCGGCGCCCCGTTCGGCGGAATGGGTGGGGGCACCGGCCTCGGCGGAAATCGCGCCACCTTCGGCGGTGGTCGTTAATTGTTGACCCTTGTGCGTTTTTTCAACGAATCAATATGTCCATTGACACGGATCGAATCGCGGCGGCGGTTCGGGAAATTCTCATTGCCATCGGCGAAGACCCGGATCGGGAAGGCCTGGTCGAGACGCCGCAGCGCGTCGCTCGAATGTACAAAGAACTGTTCGGCGGCTTGCACGAAGATCCGAAACAGTACACGAATCAGTTTTTCACGGAAACGTACAACGAAATCGTACTGGTCCGCGATATTAGTTTCAATAGTATGTGCGAGCACCATTTGATGCCGTTTATGGGCGTGGTGCATATCGGTTACATTCCGAAGGGTCGCGTGATCGGCTTGAGCAAATTGGGACGTGTCGTCGAAGCCGTTTCGCATCGACCGCAACTTCAGGAGCGGATGACCGAAACGATGGCAACGTTGCTTTTCGAATCGCTCGACGCCAAGGCGGTCGCCGTGGTCGTGGAAGCGGTACATACCTGTATGACGGTTCGCGGCGTCAAAAAACCGGGATCGCTGTGCGTAACATCGGCGCTGCGCGGCGGGTTCCTCAAGAATGCGTCAAGCCGCGCGGAAATCTTTGCATTAATCAATAAGAAGTAAGGCGAATTCCTTGTCGAGCACAGTCAGGTGTTCGCCCGCCTACTGTAACAGCGTTTTGGCGTCGATCCGGCGTTCGGTTTCAACATTGGAGAATTCGAACAGCGCTTGCGGCGAACCGGTCCGGGGCGGTTTCGTTTCCTTGACTTCCGAAACAGGAAACGGCAGAACGCAGTCCCTCTTTTCCATTGAAACGTGAGCGACCGCCTCGCTTTTCAGTTGGAGAACGACGATCTCCTCCGTGATCGTTCGCTGGAAGTCCGAGAGTTCCTGAAAAAGTTCTTTATATGTTGGTAGCGCCGTGCGAACTTCGACTTCGACGTACTCCGCCGCCCGGCGAACAAGTTGACCGGCGTTTTCCGAAACATCGGCGGCCCGTTCGATCTTTTCCGCCGCTTGGGTCATTCGGTAAACAATCGCTTCAATTTTTTTCGTCAATTCGTCGTCCGGCACCGTCCGTCGGAGCGAAGCGTTTCGGCTTGTTGTTTCCGGTCGATAGAGTTCCTCGACAGATCCGAATCGTTTTTCGACGGTTTCCCACTCCTCGAACGGTTCGTCCAGACTCGTCGCCGACGAAACGGCCATCGGACGGCAAGAATGCAACGCCAAACGGACAACCGGTGAGTCGGGAACTGGAGCAACGATCTGTTCGACATGGACCTCCCCGTCGGGGGGTTCGGCGAACTCCCGTTGCATAAACTCGCTGTAGGCGATGCCGTAGCCGAACTCGCCGCGAGTTTGCGGAGCGGCCCAACTCAGCGGCAAATCGTAAAACGGATGAGGATATGGGACCGATGACGTTTCCGTGATCGCTTGATAAGCGTAATGTGGTTCTTTCCGAACAAACGGCGGTCGGCCTCCGAGAACTTCGCGGCCATATTGCTCAAGCGTTTCCTGATCCATTGAAGCGGTTTCGTCGATGATCTGCTTGGTAACGGTCGGTAACGTCAATAGACGAACAGGGCAAAACAGCACGCGCGTCGTCAGGCAGCCAATCCAAGGGTCACACGCCTCAAAGGCCCGACTGGTCAACGATATTGAGTTCCGACAAAGACGATGCTTGCGGTATTTTCTTGGAACATCAGGCTCGATGCGACGTCTTCGGACAGGATGAGGGATCGTTCGGCGGATGTCCACGGATTCCGTTGCCGCAGAAACACCGGGAGACCGAAGTGCTGCAACGGACATTGATTCCTCCGGAGCGACGACTTCGGCGGCGACGATAGGAACAGGCTCGGTCCGTCCGATCAGCATCGCATCGAGGACCTCGTCGATGTCTGGGGTGAGCGTATCCCGAACGATGGCCAATGGTCCGATGGGGGGGAAAAGAACTTCCGTATTACCGGCATCGGCAAAATAGGCGTCCTCGTCGAATTCGTCCTTGGGCTGAGGCAAATCGGCGACGCGGATCGGCCTCTCTGCCCGAACGGGAACGTCGTCGGCTTCCCAATCGTCGTCGGGATAGGGCGGTTTGTATTCGTTGGGTGAACGGAGCGTCGCCGGAACAGTAGGCGATGCCGTCGGTTCCGCCGTCGGTTCCGCCGTCGGTTCCGTCTGCGACGGTTCGGGGTCTTCGAGGGTTCCAAACTCAATCAACGAGTCGAATTCCTTCAGAGCCAGCGTTGATTTTTTTCTGGCAATCCGTTCGTCGAGGCTTTCCGTCGGCGGTTCATTTTCCACCGAAGTAACCGTCGGCGGGGTGAACGGTTCGTTCGGAATCTGCTGGAGTTGTGTCCAAGCCGTCTGGAGCAACGACTCGTCGACGCTACGGGAAATCCGCTCGACGGCAAGAATCAAAGCGGTGTCGCAGAGCTGATTAATCAATCGCGGCAGACCTCCCGTCAATTGGTAAATCAGGCGTTTGGCCCCGTCCGTGAAAATCGACTCCGCCTTAAAACCGTGCGGTGGGTCGAGTCGGCAAAATTCACCGACCTGGCCCGAGTGGTCGACGAATTCGTTCGCTTCCAAACGGCGGGAAATGCTCGTTTGCCAGGAAACGTAATTGGCGGTCTCTTCCCGAGTCAGTGTGTCGAGATAGGAACGGGACACGACACGTTGATTGAAGGCGTCGAGACATGGATTCGCCAACCTTTCCTCCAGTTCGGAGGTCCCGGCAAGTACGATACGGAAAAAGGGCACGGCACCGTCGTCGCAGTTCATGAGCAGACGGATTTCCTCAAGTACCGGATCACTCAGATACTGGGCGTCGTCAATCAGCAAGACGAGCCCCGGTGTTGTTTCCTGCCGTGTGAAGTCCAGCAGAGCCAAACGGAGTTCGCTTTCTTCAACGTTGGAAAAGGGCAGTCGGAGATCGAACAAAACCTGCTGTAAAAAGGCCTTTGGCGTTTCCAAACGACCGTTGAAAAGCAGCGAGACGGTGTACTCGACGTCCAGGGATTTGCGGAGCATCCGGAGTAACAGCGTTTTGCCGGTTCCGGATTCGCCGACGACCAACGCAATGCCCTCTCCACGGCGCACGATCCGCTCGACGGCCTGCCGGGATTCGTTCATTGAGGAGGTCGGGAAAAAAAGGTCGGTATCGGGAACGGCGAGAAAAGGACGCCGTTTCAAACCGAAAAACGTCTCGTACATTATGGGGGAACGATGTTAAAATGCGGCAAACAGGGAGAATGGCGACTTGTTTCCAGTGCATAAAGACAAGCCTATCGCCCCTATCGGCAAACCCGGTATTGCCCCTCCAATCGGAATGTCCCCAAAACACGGAAGATGCGTAAGAAATTTTGTTGACTTGACGTTTTCCGTCCCGCCGATACAATGTTCACTCCGCCGTGTAACATACATCTCCGCCGAGGACGACAATGTCGAAAACCGCTCCGCTTCCGATTTCCCGTAGCGAAATGCTTGACCGAGGGTGGGACGAAGTGGACGTTGTCTTCGTAACCGGCGACGCTTATGTCGATCATCCGAGTTTCGCCGCCGCCCTGCTCGCAAGGATTCTCGAAGCCGAAGGTCTCCGCGTCGGAATCCTCGCCCAGCCTGATTGGCGCTCCGCCGAGCCGTGGAAGACCTTCGGCCAACCGGCGCTGGCGTTCTGCGTCTCCGCCGGGAATATGGATTCAATGATGAACCATTACACGGCGAATCGCAAAGTCCGTAACGACGACGCTTACAGTCCGGACGGCAAAATCGGTCTGCGGCCCGATCGCGCAACGCTTTCCTATTGCCAACGGGCAAGGGAAGCGTATCCCGGTTGCGTCGTGATCGCCGGCGGCGTCGAAGCGTCCTTGCGGCGGATTTCTCATTACGATTATTGGAGCGATAAAGTCAAACGCTCCATTGTCCTTGATTCCAAGGCCGATCTCGTCGTCTACGGAATGGGCGAATCTCCGCTGCTCGAAATCGTTCGCCGTCTGAAAAGCGGCGAATCGGTCGAAACGATCCGAAACGTTCGCGGCACGGCTTATCGTCTCAAAAAGTCTGAAGACCTGCCCGAAGAAACGGAAACGACGATTCATCTGCCGTCGCACGAAGAGGTTGAGGAAGACAAATCGCAGTTTGCCCGAATGACGCGGTTGGTGTACGAAAATCTTAATCCATACAACGCCGCAACGCTCGTTCAGGAACACGGCGAAGAGGCCGTCATCGTCAATCCGCCGTCGTTTCCGCTGACAACGGAGGAACTCGACAGGATTTATGGTCTGCCGTTCACTCGGAAGCCGCATCCGTGTTACGGAAAGTCGAGGATTCCGGCGTTCGACGTGATCCGCAATTCCGTACAGATTCATCGCGGCTGTTACGGCGGCTGTTCGTTCTGTTCCCTCACCGCTCACCAAGGCAAGTTCGTCCAAAGCCGCAGCAAGGAATCAATCTGTAACGAAATATCCCATTTAGCCGGTTCTCCGGTGCAAAAAACGATAATATCCGATCTCGGCGGTCCCACGGCCAATATGTACCAAACGGGCTGCAAGAACGACGACGCAAAAAAATCGTGCAAAAAAACGTCTTGCCTCGTTCCCGAACCGTGTGAAAACCTGAACGTCGACCACGGTGCACTGATCGACCTGATGCAAGCGGTCCGAACGCTTCCGAACGTCGACCGGGTGTTCATTGCGTCCGGCGTTCGCACCGATCTGGCGATGCTCGATTCACGTTACATTAACGAATTGATCGAGCATCACGTCGGCGGGCATCTCAAAACGGCACCGGAGCATACCGATCCGTATGTTCTGAAATTGATGAACAAACCGATGCTCGACAACTACGATGCCTTTTGCCGACTTTTTGAACGAATAAGCGATGACGCCGGAAAAGAGCAATATCTCGTACCGTATTTGATCGCGGGCTTTCCCGGTTCAACACTCAAAATGGCGGTCGAAACCGCCGTAACGCTCAAACGGTTGGGCATCCGTTCGGAGCAGGTTCAGGAGTTCATTCCGGGACCGTTTGAGTTGGCGACGTGTATGTATTATACAGGGCTTAATCCGTTGGATGGTCAACCGGTTTACGTTCCGCGTCGTTTGCGGGAGCGGCGGCTCCAAAAGGCGCTGTTGATGTACGATAATCCGGCGAATTATCACGACATTAAGTCGGCGTTGATCGAATCGGGGCGCGAGGACTTGATCGGCACCAGTCCCGATTGTCTGATTCCGCCATATCCGCCGAAGTCGCTGGCTCTGAAGCAAACGTCCCGCATAAAACGGTTGCAAAAACAAAACGAGAGAGACAAGCAGGAAAAAACCACACGCCGCGAAACCTTCGAACAAGAGCGTCGACCGTTCCGAGACCGTCCGCCGCGTGACGAAAATCGAGGAGAGCGTCGACCGTTCCGAGACCGTCCGCCGCGTGACGAAAATCGAGGAGAACGCCGTCCGTTCCGGGATCGTCCGCCGCGTGACGAAAATCGAGGAGAGCGTCGTCCGTTCCGAGACCGTCCGCCGCGTGACGAAAATCGAGGAGAACGTCGTCCGTTTCGGGATCACCCGCCGCGTGACGAAAATCGAGGGGAACGCCGACCATTCCGGGACCGATCGCCGCGTGACGAAAATCGAGGAGAACGCCGTCCGTTCCGAGACCGTCCGCCGCGTGACGAAAATCGAAACAAAGACGAGCGTCGTCCGTTCCGCAAGCCGCCGCCGAAGAAGGGACCACGCAGACACTGGAAACACCGCGAAGACGATTAATACACCGAGCCGGGATCTGTGGTCCCTGCGAGTTTCCGAGCAAAAAATATGGACCCTGACAAACTCGACAAAATGACGGAACGGTTGTTGCGAACAAGCCGAACGATCGAAACCTCGCGCCGCCTTTCAGATAAGTCCGACTTTGCGACGGCGATAGTCTTTGCCATTATGGGCCTTGTCGCCTTTTTCTTTCTGTTTTTCATGATCTCCGAAATGTTTGAAACAACTTCGGAAACATTGAACTCGAAACGTTTTTTTCTCGGCTTCCTGCTTGTTTTCTGTCAACTTTTCCCGACTATCAGTCTTGTTCTGGGCTTCTATTTGGCAAGCCGAAAGGTTTACGGACGCTGGATTTCGACACGGCGAACATTGTTTTACATCAAGTCGGACAACGAATATTCCGCCATTGACTGGAGCGATGTGCAGGCCGTTGAGCAAAGCGGTCCCAACATCGTTTTTCGTGGTCGCCATCGAAAAGTCGTGGTTCCGGGGGGCTTCTTTGATTCCCCCTCAAACTGCCTGTTGACTCTCTGGTTTTTCAATCGAATCATCGAAGATTACGGCCAAAATCGCGGGGGAGCGGAACCGCTTCACCGCTTGCGAAAAAAACTCATTTGCTCTTTCTTGAATCGCTGTGCCAAGAGGTCCGTTGTTACACTTTTCTTCGCTGCGTTATGCGGCCTTTTGCCTGCGGCGGGCGCAGCGGTGGGATTGTCCTTGTTTTACGCCAAACTGGACGCCGGAGGGGACCCGCAGCAACTGATCAATGCACTCGGTTTTGGGGTGCTACCGTTTCTCGCTTCGCCGTTGCTCATGTTGATTCCCCTGTCGATACGCCAACGATATGTACGAAAACAAGCACTCGAAGTGTACGCCAACGACGTGTTGCCCAAGTTGCAAACGCCGCTTCCGCGAGTTTCTTACGACGAGTACGGAAAATGGCAAGTCGGTCGACGACGTGCCTCGACACGGTATCAAAGCGATGAAGAGACCGAACGGTTTTGGGCGACGATTCCGCCGCCGCCGCGATTGATTTCAACGCCAGTGAAACGACGATTCCTTATTCCCGGCGAAACGACGTTCTTTACGGTGCTCGTTGCCGGAATGTTCGTAATTTTCGCAACCATTTTTCTCTTTCAAGGAACGGACGATGGCATCCGCGAGGCCCGGTTCTGGAACTGGACTCCAGCAGGAATGGGCAACATCGTTCGCATTGAGCCGGTATTCAAAAAGCGGGAAGGACGCAGAGCGATGGTTCATACCAATGATCGCTTTGAGTTTGTTTTTCGTCACGCCGATGGCACGGAAACACTTCATCTCGATACAAGGGAGTTGGGTAAAGGAGCCTATACCGTCGGCCAAAGTGTTGCCGTTCAATCATTTCGTGGCAACGAACAATTCATGCGGCTGGATTCAAAAACATGGCATGGCGATTCCTTTGTTTGGTTCGTGGTGCTTCCCGCAATACTTGCATTTGTTATTATCGTCGGAACTTTCACAACGGTGGCGACGTTGCTCTTTGATGGCCCGAAAAGAATCCGTTATTGGGAGACCGCAACGGCAGGTTGGGGCAAAGTCATCGGCGCCACACTCAAGGGAACGACCGTTCGTCTCGTCAAACCGGAAGGAGGCGGAACGATTTTTTGTCCCGGTGTGGTTTACTTGGTGGGGCGGGAAAATTTGCGGAGACCTCTCACCGTGTTTTTCGATCTGGCGGACCCGACGCAAGGAACCGTAATCCCACCTCTTCCCTACGGAGTACGCATTGATCCGCCCGGCGGCGAATTGGTCGTCGATCCAAAAACACGCTGGGTGTGGCCTTTCGTTGCTTGTTTGATTTTGCTTGCTCTCACCTTATTGGTCTGTGCGTGGCTCAAGTTTTTTGCAGTATAAATTACCTGTGCTGTCGGCTCTCTGATGATTCACGCAACGAAAATCGAGGAGAACGCCGTCCATTCCGAGACCGACCGCCGCGTGACGAAAACCGTGAACGTCCTCGGCGGGGGCGCAGCCCCCGGCTCGGTGATGATTCTCGCAACGAAAATCGAGGGGAACGTCGTCCGTTCCGCAAGCCGCCGCCGAAAAAAGGACCACGCAAACCGTGGAAACGGCGTGAGGACGCTTAACGCGTGGTGGTCGCGGCACAAGCTTGGGACCGTGTTGTCCGCTGATCCCCTTGTTGTTCTGTGCGCCGGAGTACCAGCTAAATTACTCACCAAGTTTGACGATAACCTGACTTGCTGTGCCGCCGCGGCTGACGACGTCGAACACGATGCCGTCGGACAGCGAGCTGGCATTCCTCGCCGCAATGTACGCTGCTCGCGTCGGAACCGGTGTACCGTTGACTTTCGTAATCAACATACCGGGCTTCATTCCGGCGCGTTCGGCGCGACCCTCCGGCATGAGCCCCATCGCTAAAACACCCTGCTGCCCTTTAATTCCTAGGCGATTGAGCAGCGAATCCGCCGCCTGCACAACGTGAATGCCCAATTGATTGTCGATGTACGATTCCACGTTGCCGCCGATCAATGTCGGAGCAGCTTCCGGCATCGGAACGACGGCGAGAGAAAGTTCAAGGCGTTTTCCGTCACGGATAATCTCCATACGATGCGTTTTCGTAACGTCGGCACGTTCCACGAAGCGTTGAAGCTGATACACCGCATTGGTCGGTTGACCGTTGAAGGAAAGAATCACGTCGTCCGTTCGCAATCGGGCTTGCTCGGCAGGCGATTTTTGTAGCGTATAATCGACGATGATGCCGATGTGCGGTCGGACATTGAGCCGCTTCGCCTCCCATGGTGTTACCGCATACGTTACCGCGCCGAGCCAAGCGCGTTCGACCTTTCCCTTGGCGTAAAGTTGCCGCGCGACCCACTTTGCGTTGTTCGATGGAAGCGCAAAGCCGATTCCCTGTCCGGCACCGGTGCGAGAAGCGATAGCCGTGTTGACGCCAATCACCTCGCCTCGCAAATTGATGAGCGGTCCCCCGGAGTTGCCCGGATTGATCGATGCATCAGTCTGGAAAAACTCCGTCCGATGAATCGCACCGAGCGAACGCCCCTTCGCACTGATGATACCGGCACTAACCGTTGAATCGAGATCGTAAGGATTCCCGATGGCCAGTACCCATTCGCAGAGTTCCACGGCATCACTGTCGCCGAATTCGACGTAAGGCAATTCTTCGTTTTCATCGACGTCGAGCCACATCACGGCGAGGTCTGTTTCGGGATCGTGACGATATTTTTTGACAAAAAAATTGCGTCCATCCGGCAGTTCGACTTCGATTTCCTTAGCTCTGGCAATGACATGGTTGTTCGTCAGCAGGATACCACGTGGATCGATAATCATGGCGGTTCCCGTTTCGTCGCCGGGCCGCCTGCGGTCTCGCGACGCTCGAATCGCTGGGGTTTGTGCTTGAAGCGACTGGAGTTCCTCGGTCGTCCGCAGACGCGAAATGACCTTGACCGTTGCCGGTATGACCTTGTTCGCCGCGTCTTGAAAGGCTTCCGCCAAACCGGAAGCGTAACGAAAAACCTCAGCGTCGCTTTGAGCGAAACAAACGGTCGAAGAAAATGTAACAATTAAAAAAAAGATGATTCTCATGATCCTCGCTCCACAGCCCCGTGGGGACATTCCGTCAAGCACGAACCACAGTTCGTGCAACGGCTCTGATCGATAACGTGTTTTCTGTACGGTACCGACGGAATGGCTTCGACGGGACAAACCCTCACACAAATCGAACAGCCGTTACAGTTGTCGTTGATTCTATACGAAATAAGTGCCGAACACTTTCCCGCCGGACAACGACCTTGTAAATGTGCCTGGTATTCGTCACGAAAATATTTCAGCGTCGATAAGACGGGATTCGGAGCTGTTTTGCCGAGACCACAAAGGCTGCCCGACTTGACCTGCTCTGCAAGAGTGCGTAATCGGTCAAGGTCGTCCGCATTGCCTCTTCCGTTACAAAGACGCTCCAGAATATCGAGCATTCTTTTCGTACCAATTCGACAAAACGTACACTTTCCACAACTCTGCTCCTGCGTGAACTTCAAGAAATATCGTGCAATATCGACCATACAGTCATCTTCGTCCAAGACAACGAGGCCACCGGAACCCATAATGGCACCGACCGTCGAGAGCGATTCAAAGTCAATCGGCGTGTCGGCCAATCCCGCCGGAACGCAGCCGCCAGACGGGCCGCCGATCTGTACCGCCTTGAAACGCTTACCGTTCGCAACGCCGTCGCCGATTTCCTCGACGACCTGCCGAATCGTAACGCCCATCGGGATTTCGATCAGTCCGCCGCGCCGGACTTTGCCTGCCAACGCAAAGACCTTTGTTCCCCGGCTCTTTTCCGTACCGAATTCGGCGAAAGACTTTGCGCCCTTCCGAAAAACATACGGAATCAAGGCGTAAGTTTCGACATTATTGACGAGCGTTGGTTTGCCGAACAACCCCGATTGGGCCGGAAACGGCGGACGCAATCGGGGCATTCCGCGTCGGCCTTCCATCGATTCGAGCAACGCGGTCTCCTCGCCACAAACGAATGCCCCGGCTCCTTCCTTGACGGATAAATCGAACGAGAAGTCCGTTTCGAAAATCTTCTCACCGAGGATGCCGTTTTCGTAACAAGTCCGAATCGCCTGATTGACCCGTTCGACGGCGAGAGGATATTCGGCACGAATATAGAGAAAACCTTGTCTTGCCCCAACCGCTTTGGCGGCGATCATCATTCCTTCGATAATTCTGAACGGAAACGATTCGAGGAGCATCCGGTCCATAAACGCACCGGGATCGCCTTCGTCGCCGTTACAGACGACGTACTTGTCGTCATTCCCGCGAAAGCGGGAATCTAGAGAATCAGCCTTCTTGTCTAGGTCTCCGCTTTCGCGGGGATGACGGTTGAGTACGGTTTCCCATTTTTTATATGTCGGAAATCCCGCTCCGCCGCGGCCTCGGATGCCGGACGTTTTCAATTCATCGATGATTTTTTCCAGCGGCCAATCTTCGTTCAATATTTTTCGCAGTGCGTCGAACCCGCCGCGTTTGCGGTAGTCGGCAAGGTCGTTCGGATTGACTTCGCCGCAGTGTTCCATTGCGAAATGCCGCTGTTTTTCAAGGAACATCTTTGCCGCTCCCTTGTCAAAGTCGATGCGAAGTTCACGGCTCGGATCAGGAAACTCGTCGCTCCAAAGTCTTTCGAGCAATTTCGTTGCGCCGTGACTAAATCGTTGCAAAAAACTTTCCGGCCTATAATTACGCAACAAAATTGAACGGACATCTTCCGGGGCGACCTTAGCGTAGAACGTCGTAACGCCTTTTCTTGAAACGGTTTCGAGCAGCGGCGTTTGATGGCACATTCCGACACAACCGACCGGCTCGACGTGAATGTCGATTCCTGTTTCACGAATTACCTTAAAAACCTCGTCCCGAACAGCGGCGCTGCCCTGTGCCTGACAGCAGGAACCGAGACCGATACGGACGGTGCCGATTTCCGTTCCGGTAATTTTTCGTTCGTCAGCGATTTTACGTGCGGAAAGATCGCGGCTGCGGAAGTCGTCCAGCACGTCGGGAACCATCGTCGGCGTGAGATGGCCGTAGGTTACGCCGTCGATTTGAATGACCGGTGCGAGCGTACAACAACCGAGACAGGCGACTTTTTGTATTGCAAATTCCTTTTCCTTATCTGTATCGGAACTGTCGGGAATCTTGAGAACTTTTCGGAAGGCGTCGAGAATCCGTTCTGCACCCTTGACGTGACAAGCGGTTCCGGTGCAAACGCAGATCGTATGTTCTGCGACCGGTTCGTGCCGGAATTGATCGTAAAACGTCGAAACGCCTGCAACGTCGGCGGCGGAGATTTCCGTTTCATCGCAGATTCGACGCAACAGCGGCTCCGGCAAATAACCGTAACTCTTTTGCAGCGACTGCAAGATCGGAATCAGCGAGTCTTTCCGCCGTCCGTGTTTTTCGAGGATTGTTGGGAGAGGATCGTTCATACGTTTTCAGAGTCCGCACCGAATCCGGCAAGTAAGCAAGGAATTATGCAGTTACTCTATTCATTTTACACTTATTTTTCTTTGCACACAATCCCTGACTTGCGCGTCGGGCTCTATTGGGGGTAATTGCGAGTCAGCGACAAGGAGCGTAAAATCGGTATTATGAACACATTACTAACGGTCAGTCGGGCGGCGATGAACGGCGAATTCGAGGTCGCTTTTCAGCGGGAACGGTATCCGCAAGGAACCGAAGCGGCACTCGACGCTCTCGATGAAGTCGAACGCCTCGAACAAGTTCTCTCCGTGTTCCGATTCGACAGCCGGGTGCAATATGTCAATCTGACTGCCCACGAAGAACCTGTACCGCTCGACGACGAACTCTTCGGACTGATCGAACAGTGCCAACAACTTGCGACGGAAACGGACGGTGCCGTTGATATTACCAGCGGACCGCTCTGGAAAGTATGGGGCTTTGCACGCCGGAGCGGACAGATACCGTCGGACGAGGAACTCCGGACGGCTCTCGAAAAGGTCGATTACCGATGGGTCGAATTGGACAAGGCGGCTAAAACTGTACGTTTTCTCAAACCCGGTGTCGAACTGAACTTCGGCTGCGTCGGCAAGGGCTTTGCATTGGACGTTGCGGCAGAGAAATTGAAGGGGCACAACGTCGACCGTTTTTTGTTTCACGGCGGCCTGAGCAGTGTGTTGGCCGTCGGCTCCGATTGGACGGTCGGTGTTGCTCATCCGATGCACATCGGCAAACGTCTGACCGAGATTTCACTGACCGACGAGGCCCTTGGAACTTCCGGTTCACAGCAGCAGTTTTTCCGGCATCGAGGGCGTCGGTATTCGCACATTATCGATCCGCGAACGGGGCAACCGGCGGAAGGCGTCCTTTCCGCAACGGTTATCGCACCGACGGCAACGCTTGCAGAACTGCTCTCAACGGCGTTTTTCGTGATGGGACCGGAAAAGATCGAAGAATATTGTTTTCGCAACCCCGACATCGCTGCCATCTGTGTCTTGTCGTCAACGAAGGGCAGCGGCTTCACGATTCGCTCTTTCGGCTTTGCGGAAGGACGGTTACGTCTCCTGCCCCCTCTCACCCAGTCCCAAGGGGACTGTAGAATAACTCCGAATACACTCTAGTTCAGGCCGTGTACTAGTACTTTGATTTTCAATTGCCCTTCATTAAATCTATGAAAGATGTTATCCTTTGCATTGTCAGGCAGTGCCCGACGTGGGGACAGCGAAAAATCGAAATGGCACAGGATAC
>Ga0099364_10007524_pt1 | contig 15521 bp, 14 predicted proteins | sample TergutTh196P3_FD_73070 | JGI IMG/M metagenome (GOLD analysis project Ga0099364, IMG submission 73070) | Microcerotermes parvus P3 segment gut microbial communities from Pointe-Noire, Republic of the Congo - Th196 P3 | ecosystem: Host-associated > Arthropoda: Insects > Digestive system > Gut ... | reverse complement strand
AAATAAGATCCCCAACCACAACTCCTAACGCAATAACTTCTAAACAATAGCAGCCGTCGCCGAGCTATGTGTTCCTCCACCGCTCCTTATCGTCATCCATGCGATAAAAAGCTCGCTCCGCATCCATGCTCCGCTTTCCGGAATCACATAGCCCGCCTCCTAACTACTAACGAATAAAATGTCATTCTGAACGCAGTGAAGAATCTAACCCCAACTCGTAATCCCCGTCTCCTAACCCCTAATCCCTAGTCCCTAACCCCTAACAATCAGGATTAAGCGCGATTACTTTAGACATCAGCTCATCAGCGAGTTTGGAGTAATCCTCCGGTGAGCGTTTCCCACTCCCCTTTTCAAAAAAACACGTCTCGCCTATTACAATATGGACTTTAGAAAAAAGAGGTTTCTTACGCGGCAGATAGACAGGTATCACCGGGACTTTTGCACGTTCGGCAATTTTGACTGCCCCTGTTTTGAGCGATTTGAGTTCATCCGTTGATGAGCGTGTGCCTTCGGGAAAAATCGCGACCTTCTGCCCTGCTTTCAGATACGCAAGGATATTTCTGATCGTCGTAATATCTGAAATCTCGCGATTTACGCTTATCGCGCCAAGCCCTTTTACAAGAGCGGATAATATCGGAACCTTAAAAATCTCGATTTTAGCGACAAAATGCAAAAAATGGTCTATGCCAAAACCAAACGCTATAAAAATAGGGTCGATCATTGATGAGTGATTGCCGCATAAAACAGCGGCACCGGCAGGGATATTCTCGCTCCCCGTGACCTTGATTCTATAAAAAATGCCAAAAACCGCCCTTGCGAACCGATAACAGCATCTGTAGAATTTATAGTTACCCGTCATAATGAACCTTCCTTATCAATTCACACAATGCTTCAAAACTTTCTTCAAAATTCAAATCTGATGTATCGAGAGTAATACTGTCGTCAGCAGCTTTCAGAGGAGCAACAGCCCGATTGCTGTCATTTGCGTCCCTGATGTTCATTTCGGCTAAAACATCTTCAAATTTCACATTCGGAATCTTTTGAATCAATTCATCGAAACGTCTCTTTGCCCTCGTTTCCGGCTTGGCAGTTATAAAAACCTTTAGTCCCGCATTTGGCAGTACCACAGTGCCAATATCGCGCCCATCCATAACGACATTATATTTTATCGCCATTTCACGCTGCATATTGAGCAAAAAATCCCTGACTTGGGGAAAAGCGGAAACGTCAGAAGCATATGTTGAAACCTCGGGCAGCCGAATCGCCTCAGTGACATCCTCTCCGTTTAGGAACATACGCTGAATTCCGCCCGCATCATAACTCATTTCAAGCTTTATCTCAGGCAAGAGTTTCAAAATATTGTCAATATCCTTTGAGTCAAAGCCGTTGCGAAGAACATACAGACCCACACAACGATACATCGCGCCTGTGTCAACATAAATCAATCCAAAATGTTCAGCGGCTCTTTTGGCAAGGGTGCTCTTGCCCGCCCCCGAAGGGCCGTCTAACGCAATGCTTTTATTTTCCATATTGACCTCCGTAAGAGATTATGCATAGCTGCCTGCGGCGTACCCTGTAGACCATGCGATTTGCAGATTAAACCCGCCTGTGTATGCGTCGGCGTTTATTACTTCTCCTGCAAAATACAATCCTTTTACTATCTTTGATTCCATTGTTTTTGGGTTGATTTCGCGTAAATCCACACCGCCGGAAGTGATGACTGCCTCGTCAATAGGCCTAGTCCCTATAATACTAAGCGGGAAATTCTTAATAAGTTCACGCAAAACATTTCGTTCAGCCCGTGTGACGGAGTGTACCTTTGTGTCAGGCGCGATACCTGATTTTTCGATGATCACAGGGATAAGCAAGCGGACAAGCAGGTCTCCGAGCGCGTTTGACAAGTCTTTGTTTGAGTATTTTTCAAAATCCCTAAGTATTCTTTGATCGAGTTTTTTGTCGTCAAGCGCGGGTTTCATATCAAGTACGGCAAGATAATTATTGGTGTCAAAATCCCGCATATGCGCGCTTGCCGAAAGTGTGAGCGGACCCGATATCCCAAAATGTGTAAAGAGCAACTCGCCAAAATCTTCAAAAATTAGCTTTTTGTTGTTGTCATATATCCTGAGCTTTACATTTTTGAGCGTCAGCCCTTGCATTTTTGAACATATGCCGGGGTCAGCCTCTAATGGGACTAATGATGCCCGTGGTGGTATTATGCTGTGCCCCAAGTGTTCCGCGAAAGAATAACCGTCTCCGGTTGAACCTGTGGCCGGATATGAAATCCCCCCGGTCGCTATGATTACGGTTTCGCATGAAATCACTCCGCTTGAAGTTTTTACACCTGTGATTTGACCGTCTGATACAAGCAATTCCAAAACTCTTGCGTGTTTAACAATAACACCGTTTTCGTCCATAAAACGAATAAGGGCGTTATTGATATCCGAGGCATCATCAGATTTCGGAAACACACGGTTTCCGCGCTCTGTCTTGAGAGGCACACCCAATGTCTCAAATAACTCAATGGTATCAAATGGCGTAAAAGCGTTTAGCGCGGATTGAAGAAAACGTCCGCCGTTTGGAGTGTTCTTCAAAACTTCATCAACAGAACAGTTATTTGTAAGATTACATCGCCCTTTGCCGGTGATACAGAGTTTTCTGCCCAACTCGCGATTACGTTCAATAAGCGTGACAGCAATGCCGCGCCGCGCCGCAACAGCAGCGGAAATCATCCCCGCCGCTCCCCCGCCAATCACTATTACTCTACGAGAATCTATCATAAAGTACCTTACGGAGAAAAGACGCAAGTAAAAACAATAATCTCGCTCTCTTTGCCCCTAAATCCTAACCCCTTGCAGTCAGCAGACTGCAATCAGCGACGCAACCTCTGTTTCCGTCAGATGCCGCCATTTACCTGTCTTTAGATTACCGAGTTTTAGTTTTCCTATGGAGACACGTTTTAATGAGGAAACACGTAAACCACACTCGGCGCACATTTTTCGTACTTGCCTATTGCGCCCTTCGTGGATAGTAATAAGCAATATCGGAACCCCGAATCTGTTTTGCGCAACCTTGACATCATCCGCGCGAACGGTATGCGAATCAATCACCATCGGGGCGGATAGTTTACTCACGGCTGAATAAATGTCTCCTTGCGCGACGACCTCATAAGTCTTTTTGATGCTATGCGAAGGGTGTGTCACCTTGTTGGCGAAATCTCCGTCATTAGTCATAAGCAGAAGGCCTTCGGAGTTGATATCCAATCTGCCGACAGGGTAAAGCCTTGTACCGATATCATTAACTAACAACGATACGGTTTTTCTGCCTTTTTCATCGCGCATAGTGGTAACATAACCGCGTGGTTTATTGAGCATTATATAGATGTTTTCGCTCTTAGGCGCAATCGGAGCGCCGTCAACAGCGATCACATCAACTCCCAAAACCGCTGATTGCCCAAGCTTCGCAATGATGCCATTTACAGTAACGCGCCCGTCGGAAATAAACCTCTCCGCTTCGCGGCGCGAGGTTATGCCGCTTGACGAGAGTATTTTCTGCAGGCGTTCCGGGGTGTTAGCAATCATTATTCTTCAGCTTCGTTTTTGTCAAAAATATCGGCAATTTTGTCAATAACACCGGGAAGCATATCAACCACTCTGTCTAATGCTGTTTCAGCCTGAGGGCAAACATAAAGCAGCTTGACACTCTCTCCCCTGACGACAATAAACGCAATCGGTTCGATCTTCACTCCCGCTCCGATACCCCCGCCAAACGCATTGTTTGTGTCGGGTTTTTTCGCACATTCCGAACCGCCGCCCGCAAATCCCAATGACAGTTTGGAAACCGGAATCAATGTAACACCGTCAACAGTTGTGACCGGATCCCCAACTATAGTATTCGCGTCAACCATTTCCTTAACTTTCTGAATCGTTGTCTCTAATAGCTCTGTAATTGGTTTCTTTTCCATCTTTTTTTCCTTTCATACTATCCTTTGGTTTTCCTTGTAATTTTACAATAGCGGGGATAACGGCAAATGATATATAAACGGCTTCCCAAACCGCTAATGATATTTTTGCTTTCAGGTAAATTCTCTGTTTATCCGATTCAAAATCCGCTTCGGCACGGAAGTCTTTTTGTTTGATTCTAAAACCTGTGTTTAGCACAGACTCAATAAGCGCGAACACCGCATTTGCACCGCCGAATAACAATGCTGTTTTTGAAGGGTCGTCCCCTGCCGCTGTATAGTGTATCGTAAGTTCCTTGATAAGAAGCTTACGCTTAAAGCGGCTCAACGTGTTTTTTACGGCAGAAAGAATTATGGAAAAGGATTCATAAGCTCCGGGTTTTTCCGTTTCCGCTTTGATTTTATCTTTTTTCGCTTTCCTTGCCAGCTTTTTTTTAAGCCGTTTTGCTTTTCGCTTTGCCTCTTTTTTAAGATTTTTGGGTGTTTTCTCCGGCTTTGGGTATATATGAAATAAAAGAAACCCAACGCGAACAAAGGCTGTGAGACCGCCAATTCCGTATTCGACGATTACGCCAAAACGTAATAACGCTATCATCAGAAGTATCGCAAGGATAATCACGGTAATAATCATTATAGATTCTCTCCGGCTTGAGGCTCCGCATCGGGCTCCGGTTGGTCGGCGCTTTGCTCCGGCTCGTCCGTAATAAGTTCAGTGTTTTGCTCCGGCTCGTCCGTAATAAACTCGGCGCTTTGCTGCGATTCGTCCGCAAAAAGACCGGGGGTTTGCTCCGGCTCGTCCGTTACTTCAAGAGAAAGGTTTTCTTCGCGGGATTTAAGCTCCGCAATCGCTTTGTGAATATTATCGGCGGCGGCATCACCCGCGTCATCAATTTTTGGCAATTCGGGTAAATCCTTAAGCCGTTCCAAACCGAATGTACTGAGAAACTTATGAGTCGTCCTATACAGATTTGGCCGCCCGGGCGCGGCGAGTTTACCGCAAGATTCTATCATACCGCGGTCTTGTAATATGCCTACGGTATATGTGCTGTCAACACCCCTGATTTGCTCAATATACGCCTTTGTGACCGGCTGAAAGTAAGCAACCACGGCTAACACTTCAAGCACAGGCAAAGAGAGCTGCGGCGGTTTTCGCGCTTCAATCGCGAGCCTGACATAATCAGCGTACTCCGGCGAGGACAGGAGTTGAACAGAATCTTCCATTTTTACGAGCCGTATCCCACGCCGCCCGAAACTATATTCATCACGTAATCTATTCACTGCCGCCTCGGCCTCAAACTCACCAATACCAAGAACAGCCGCAATACGCGACAATTTCATCGGTTCACCGGAAACGAATAATATGCTCTCTATTACAGCTTCAATGTTCAGATTCTCCACCTGTGCGTAAACTCCTAACTCCTAAGCAATAAGCAGCCGTCGTTGTGCTATGTGTTCCTTCTCCGCCCCTTATCGTCATCCATGCGATAAAAGGCGCGTTCCGCATCCATGCTCCACTTTTCGGAATCACATACCACAACTCCTAAATCCTAACCCCTAACTCCTATACGAAATCACAAAATCATCCTCGTCGCCTATGAGATAAATACTGCCTAGTTTACAAAGCTCAAGAACCGCAACTACCATAGCGACAAGCTCCGCACGGTCACGGCTTTCGTAAAATAGGGCTTTAAGCGAGAGCGAACTTGTTTTCCTAAGCCTGTCAAGTATCTCGTCGGTCATATCGCTGATAGAATATACTATACGCGCAGGATAAACCGGTTCGTTTGGATTGATACTGCCGATTTTAATATTCTCCCTGCCGATTAGGCGTAAAATCGCGTCCAATATCTCATCTTCGGTGTGCACATATACATTATCCGTCACAGGCGGCAGGTACTCAGGCGGTGATGGCAGCATCGCGGCGCCATGTGTATACATACCGGAAAGTGTTTCCGAAAGCGATTTGATTTGCAGATATATCCCGCCCCTTTGCAGTTCTTCCAATGAAACCATCAACTGTTCAAGCTCAGAGACTTCTTCCGCTCCTGATAAAAGCATTTTTGTTTTGATATATGTCAAATGAGATGCCATAGTGACAAACTCACTCGAAATATCAAGGTTAAGCTCCGCCATTCTGTCAAGATATTTCAGATACTGATCCAAAATATCGGAGATACTGATATCTCTGATTTCAACCTTGTCTTTACTAAGCAGTTGAAGTATCAGAATAAGAGGGCCTTCAAAATCCTCAAAATCATCCTTTGTCTTAATAATGCCTTCGAGCCGAAAAATAGGGGTTTCTTTTGTTGAAATATCCATCAAATTAACTCACCATATCTAAAATAAACTGAGTGACAACAAGAAATTTCTCAAATATTGCCGAGACCAGCGTTCCGAGCGTTGAACTAAAAATACCCGTGACCATCAAAACAAGAAGGAGAATCATTCCATATCGCTCATATTGCATCAATTTGAAATAAGTCTCATCGGAAACAAGCGAAAACAGAACTTTTGAACCGTCAAGCGGCGGAATAGGTATCATATTAAAAATCGCGAGAGCGATGCTTAAATAGGCTGTACGTTGGATGATATTCAGCGTGATTCTTTGAAAATCACTTTGAACCGGGGAGAACCCGCCCAATGGTATAATCAAAAACCCAAGTATGATAAGGACAATAAGCGCCAGAATAATATTCGATATGGGCCCGGCAAGCGCGGTGATTGCCATGTCCCTTTTGGGTTTCTTAAAACTCATCATGTTGACAGGCACGGGTTTCGCCCAGCCAAAACCAAATACAGCCATTGCAAGCAAGCCAACGGGGTCAATATGCTTAACGGGGTTTAAGGTCAATCTGCCCATTTCTTTCGCTGTATTATCACCCAGCTGAAACGCTGTATATCCATGCGCAAGCTCATGTATTGTGATACATAAAAGAACGGGGATAATTGATAGTATTATATCGGTAAGAATTGACCAGTCTAAGTTTTGGAATACATCGCTCAAATCACTTGTTCTCCTAACATGGGCGTTTCGCTCAAATACTATCGCGGGATGCCGCGTTTTTGATTTCTGCTAATAGCAACTCTTTGTTAGTACCCTTCTCGGCAGAAAACGGGATTATCTTCACATCGTCCGCAAACCCAAGCGTTTCAATAATGCGCTTAATATTTGCTTCCTTTTCCGTGTTTTTTACTTTGTCGATTTTGTTTGCCGCGACCACAACGGCTGATTCCGTTGACTTGAATAGATCAGCCATTAAAACATCGTCGTTTGTGGGTTTATGGCGTGAATCCACAATCATTACGCCGAGTGTGATAAACTCCGGTTCGGAAAAATATGCCCCCATAAGCTTAGACCATCTGTCACGCTCCGATTTTGATGTTTTTGCGTAACCATATCCGGGCAAATCGACAAAATATATCTTTTTGTCAATTAGAAAATAATTGATATGCGTAGTTTTTCCCGGCGTATTCGCTACACGGGCAAAATTCTTTCTGTTTAATATCTTATTGATAACCGAAGATTTGCCAACATTTGATTTTCCCGAAAAAACCACTTGCGGCAAACCATCGCGGATCATCCCCTGCGGAGAAGCCGCCGATTTAATAAACTCAGCATTATGAAAGTTAATAGGCATCCTAACCCCCGCCTCTAAGTAGTAAGCAGCCGTCGCCGCGCTATGTGTTCCTCCACCGCCCCTAAATCCTAAATCCTAACCCCTAATCCTAATGTTTTATCAAAACACCTGTGTCCGTCAATCTGTCGCTCTGCTCTATGGGCGCCGTGATAGCGGGAGAACTCCCGTTATTACTGACCCTTGAAAAATCAAGCGCGATATTGATGATTTCGTCAATGCTGTCCGCTGTAATGAAGTTGAGCGAGCGGCGGACAGTCTGATCTATTTCTTCGATATCTGCTTCATTCTCCGATGGGAGAATCACGGTTTTTATCCCCGCCCTCATTGCCGCCATCGTTTTTTCTTTCAGGCCGCCTATTTTGAGGACTCTGCCGCGCAGTGTGATTTCGCCGGTCATAGCTATATCGCGCCGTGCGGGGGCTTTGGTAAGCGCTGAAATTACGGCAACACATATCGTTATCCCCGCCGAAGGCCCGTCCTTTGGTATCGCACCTTCAGGAAAATGGATATGTATATCGTGGTTTTTGTAAAACTCAGGGTCTATGTTTAGTTTCTCCGCTCTGCTACGAATGTATGAGACGGCGGCTTGGGCGGATTCTTTCATAACATCACCGAGATTACCCGTCACTTCGAGTTTACCCGTGCCAAGCAGGACACCGGCTTCAACGTCCAAAACAGAACCGCCCGTCGAAGTCCATGCCAGACCGTTCACAAGCCCTATCTCCATGCCTTTTGAGACAGTTTCAGGCTTATACTTCCTGACACCCAAGAAGGTTTCTGCCATGTTTTTGCGGAAGTTTATTGATTTCGCTTCATTTTGCGCTATTTTCGCGGCGGTTTTACGGCAAACGGAAGCAATCTCGCGCTCCAAAAGCCTAACCCCCGATTCTCTCGTGTAACCGGACACCAACTCTAAAATCGCGTCATCAGAAAATTTGAGCATAGCCGCTGTAAGCCCATGCATTTTTCGTTGTTTTGGAATAAGATGGCGTTTCGCTATCTCTAACTTTTCCATATCGGTATAGCTTGTAAGCTCAATAACTTCCATCCTGTCAAGGAGTGGTTTCGGTATGGTTGAGGTCGTATTCGCAGTGGTGACAAACATTACCTCCGAGAGATCAAAAGGCACCTCAAGATAATGGTCTCTAAAGGTAGCATTTTGCTCAGAATCAAGCGCTTCGAGCAACGCCGATGCAGGGTCTCCCCTATGGTCTTTACCTAGTTTATCAATCTCATCCAGAAGGAGCAATGGGTTTCTGCTGCCTGATTGTTTTATCGCGCTAATGATTCTGCCGGGCATCGCGCCGATATAGGTTTTTCTGTGCCCGCGAATCTCCGCCTCGTCATGTACACCACCGAGCGCAAGCCTTGCCAGTTTTCTGTTCAGCGCTTTTGCGACACTGATCGCAACGGAAGTTTTCCCTACGCCGGGAGGGCCGACCAAACAAATAATCGCGCCTTTCAGATTTGGCGAAAGCTGCCTGACGGCAAGAAACTCAATAATACGGTCTTTAACATTAGTGAGGCCAAAATGATCTTTATCAAGGATTTTTCTGGCAATAGATATGTCGATACGCTCTTTGGTCATTTTGTTCCACGGCATTTCCAAAAAAGTGTCGATATAATTACGCAATAGAGAGGCTTCAGAAGAACCAAAGACTTGCTTTTGCAGCCTGTCAACCTCTTTTAAGATTTTCTCCTCTGTTTCTTTTTCTAGGTTAAGCGCGTAAATCTGTTCCCTGTACTTAAATATTTCTGCCGGTTCATCAAATGCCCTTTCACCAAGTTCTTCCTGAATGACCCTAATCTGCTCTCTCAAAATATGGTCTCTGTGATTGCTTTCCAGTTTCATTCTGAGTTTGCCGTCGATTTGACGCTCGATGGTAAGAATCTCAATCTCTTGTGCTAACATATCACATAAAACTTCGATACGTTTGATTGGGTTTATCGTTTCAAGGATAAGCTGTTTCTTATCAGGATTGGTAAACATATTCTGAATAATAAAATCAGCGATTATGCCCGGTTCTGAAATCGAGAACAGCGATATCATCGTCTCACGCGACACCCCCGCAGAAAGCGCGGCATAAGTGTCAAAGAGACCTAAGCATTTTCGGATAAGCGCTTCTACCCTCGGGGTTCTTTTTGGCACACTTTCTTCGGGAATGGGTGTCACCTCGGCAAGAAAGAACTTCTTTTCGCCGCGAACCGAAAGCAGACGGGCGCGGGTTCTGCCCTCAACAAGTACTTTGACACCATCGCCGGGCACTTTTAGAATTTGCTTGATATAACATATCGTGCCGATTGCGAATAAATCGCGTTCAGATGGTGTTTCTTTTGTAATATCCTTTTGCGCGATCAAAAAGATTCTTCTGTTCCCCGCTGATGCCGCGTCAAGCGCACCCGTTGACATCGCTCGTTCAACATCGAAGTTGAGCAGCATATGAGGAAAAACGGAAAGCCCCCGCAACGCAAGCAAGGGAATAGTCTCCGTCATAATATCAATTACTTCATTCATAATAATCACATCTTTCAAAATTCAAAACCGCATGAGAAATATAACAACCCACGCCCTAAACCCTATCCCGCCGAGGCAACATCCGGGTCTATCTGCGGCTTGGGGCGTCTCTTAATGAGAGGGGCATCGGTACCTAAAACGCTCTCTTTTGTAATAGTGACGCCCATAATTGTTTTGTCCGAAGGCGCTTCAAACATAGTATTAAGCATGGACTTCTCCATTATGCCGCGAAGCCCTCTTGCCCCAATATCCATCTCTATAGCCTTATCCGCTATTGCACTCAAAGCGTCTTCCCTAAAGCTCAGATTGACTTTGTCATAACCCAACAGCGTGATATACTGGCGAACCAAAGCATTTTTAGGCTCCGTGAGAATACGGATCATGTCCTCTTTTGTGAGTGACTTAAGCGGCGTGATCATGGGGATTCGCCCGATAAGTTCAGGTATCAGTCCATATTTTAGCAAATCATGAGGCTGAATCTCCTTAAACAACTCACCGATATCGCGTTCTTTCCTGCTTTTGACATCAGCGCCAAATCCAATGGTTTTCCTGTCTAATCTGTTTTCGATGATCTTATCAACCCCGTCAAAAGCGCCGCCGCATATGAATAAAATATTGGTGGTGTCAATATATATCAGCTCTTGGTTAGGATGCTTTCTTCCGCCTTGCGGTGGGACGCTGGCAATAGTACCCTCAAGTATTTTCAAAAGGGCTTGCTGAACACCTTCGCCGGATACATCACGTGTAATAGAGGTATTCTCGCTCTTTCGCGCGATTTTGTCGATCTCGTCAACATAGATGATCCCGCGCTGTGCGGCTTCAACATCATATTCTGCCGCTTGGATCAGCCTGAGCAGAATGTTCTCCACATCATCACCGACATAACCGGCTTCTGTCAGTGTAGTCGCGTCGGCAATAGCAAACGGCACCTTCAGTAACCTTGCGAGCGTTTGCGCGAAAAGTGTTTTTCCGCAGCCTGTCGGACCGATGAGAAGTATGTTGGACTTCTGCACTTCGGTTTCGTTTGTGTCCTGATAGCGCAATCGTTTGTAATGATTATACACCGCCACGGAAAGGGCGATTTTTGCCTCATCCTGACCAACTACGTATTCATCCAAAGCCGCGCGAATCTCAATCGGTTTCGGAATTCGCCCGAAATCAGCGGAACCGGAGCCGGGCGCGGATGTGGGTGCATGGCCATAAAGCTCAGGCATATAACCCATGTCAAAATAGTCGTCGCAGAGCCTATCCATGCATTGTGCCACACATTCATCACATATTAATGCCATTCCCTGTCCGGCTATCAACCTGCCCACTTCATCTTGTTTTTTGCCGCAAAAACTGCAGCATAACCTACTGTTTTCTTTATTTGCCATTGTTTTGCCTAATCCTCCGTAATAGATATTTTCTCTTTTGGTTCAGGTTTAAACCTTAACACGGTATCAAATGCCCTTGCTCAAACTGCTAATCTAAAAAATCACGAAAGTTACTACATTCCATAGCGAATCTCCTGCTTTTGATTCGTGCTGTTTGCTTGTTTCGATTTCATGTTGTTAATAATTTGGGCATATCTATTTCTTTTGTAAACCTTATTTTATCCCGTTACAGGAATGCTCGTATTCTCCGTTGATGTTCATTTTGTCTGCAAAGCCGAGTCCGAACCACTCATCAGTTTCTCGAATTGCTCCAATTCTTCTTTTGCAAAGTCACTATCATCCATGTCATGGATAATAGTATTGGTATATTGCGTACAAAAGTCATCAGTTGAATAATTGCCATTTTTGTATTGTGCGATCAGATATAGCAATTTTTCTTTTCCGCTCACAATATGCCCCCCTAGACTTAATAATACATGAAATGCCATATTGAGTTAGTGGCTTTATCATAGAGCACTTCTAAATTGTATCTTGCCCCATTTATTATTGATTGTGAATAATAAATGATGGCTCTTGAACCTTGTGGGTCATTCATGGAAGCTCCCAATTTTATTGTATCAATTAGTTTGCCAAGAAACGTTCAGAGAGCAAGCATTACAATGTGGCGATTTCTCATGCGACAAAGAAACTGGTTAGACTAATATTTGCTTTAGAAAAATCTCGGCTACCTTACACACAAACTATCTAATCTTTCGATATTCTATATTTTGAAAATTTGCGTTTGCGAGACGCTTTGTTTGTCATGCATATTTTTACTGATTTACAAAAACTCTTAATAATTTGAAATTTTGTCTTGACTTTTAATAGTTAGTCTCTCTAATGGTAGTTTTTATAGGCAATTTTGTCTAGGCAAGGGCTGTCGCTCAATCAAATGCAGGGGAAGGCTACGCATCCTTCCTTACGGCCTGTTGTTCTTTCTGTCTGCAAATTCGCTCCGGGTCACTCGGAACAATTTGAACCATCGTACCATCATAAAATGCTTGTAAGTATGCAACGCTGCAATCAAAACTCACACCCGCAATTTGACTCATTGATTTAGTATGATTCACTAATTCTACTCAAAGGCCTTCATGATTCTTACTTTATCTGCTTCTTCTAAACCACTAACAAATTGACCTATTGAATACTTCAGATAGCTATATAGCATATCATTTTCTCGATTATTACAAATGGTTTCCAACATTGGAATATAATCCTGATAACCTGTTAAATCATAAAGACTCTTAGCTGCTAATAGCTTTTGGTCTGAATGAGATAAAGATTCAATTAGCAACTCCAAGATTGGAATCGCTCTGTCATCCTTGAAGATACTGACCGCCCTCAAATACGATTCATCAGGAATAATTTTTAGCTCATCAAGGATAATCTGTTTAGCTATCTCTAATTCATTCCCTTTTAGCTTGCTCCATACGGAAGTATCTTCATCCCCTCGGCTCCTTATCCATATGTCTCCCAAAACATAATGGTCTATGAACAACTTAAAAGTATCCGATGGCTCTTTTAGCTTACTGACGTATTTTGATAGCTCCTCGCTTGACATTGTTCTTTGCATATAGCCCCACCCCCCCTATTTAATCATACTCATGCCGTCTGAAACGATTCTATATCCCTGATCTATGAGATATTTTATTTCCTTGGCAAAAGCAGAGTTCGGTGCATTCCTTAAAGTCTCATGAGCGTTATGTGAGAAAACAAACTGTTTCCCTTGTTGTATCATACTATCAAGGAATCTTTGGTTAGCTGCCCATTGTTGTGCTAAAGTCATTGCATTCCATGTTTTATCTGGAATCTGGAAAAAACTTGCACCCATTTGGCGCGCTTTATCTACATAACTCACGCCTCCCACGTTATACCTTCCTAAAACGGCTATCTTATCACCGATTTTCTGCGCTGCCTGTTGTGCCGCCATAGTACCGGTAGTTCCAACCGTACCAGCAGCAGCCGCGCCAACAGCTTTAACAACTAACGCCCCACCTCCACCGATTGCGGCACCACCTACCGCACCAATGGCGGCACCGCCTGCAATATACCCGGCTTTATCCCAGCCCGTCGCGCCTGCTTGATTCGCCTTGTGGTTTCCTACAGCCCCGCCTATTATCGCACCAACAACCGCGCCGACGATGATGGCTGTTACAATAAATTCGCCACTCTCGTCCCTAAACATAACCGGATTATTCACAGCGTAAACATACAAATTCCCACTCTGCCGTATAGCGTAAATATCCGGCACAAGGGTATATGTGTTCAGTCCCAGCGGATCATTTGAATCTGCCTCGCGCTCGTTCCATTTGACAGGCTTATCCCCATAAACCATATTACGTGTATTCCAATGGGTATCTTCCTGCGTAAACCTCCCAATCGCGGGGTCATAGTGCCTTGCTCTGAGATAATAAGTGCCGGGGTGTGGTGTTGCGATGTATTCAGGCTCTATGTGTATTTCGGTGCGTACGAACTCTGCCGTGATTTGCACAAAGCCCGGTGTAGACATATAGATGTAGAAATTGAGGCCTGATGATTCGCTCAGGTCGATGCTTATGGTATCGCCATCGTAATAGCTATGGTCTCCAATCAGTACGAGGATCCCACCGCCGCTAGTCGAGACATGACCTATCAGCTCGTCGTAATAACCCTCCTCGAAGTCGCACGAAAGCCATACGTTGCTTTCCGCATAAATGGTGTTACCGTCTATGTAGTAATAGTAGCCCCCACCGGACACATCTATTTCACCGATTCCGTAATACTCTGTCTCGCCCGGAATTTCCAGCATCCTAAGTTGGGCTACACCGTCCCAATACTCACCGCAGTACCGCCACGGGTTTGTGTCGTATGGGTCTAGGTCGCGCTCGTTGCCAAACGCGTCATAATCATAAACCTTTGTGACCTCGCCTGTGGCATCTGTAAGCTGAATGACATCGCCGTGGGCGTTGTACGAGTACCAGTTTGAGGCGTTGTCTATCTCGGAATTGATCAGGTTGATGCCTCTGACGTATTTGCCCGTTGTTTCGCTGTTGATGCTTTCGAGGACTACATCAGCGCCGTTGAGTATGAATACGATTTCATCTTTCCCATTTGCTGATTTGGTTGCGCGTAAACCTGAAGGGTAATATGTGTACTCGAATGTATCATCGCCTATGTTCGTATCTATAAGCTGATTAAAGGCATTATACCTATTTAGCTCAAATCCCGCAAGACCTAAACTCAGCGCATACTCGCTCTGTGCCGCGCCCGTTGTTAGGGTTTCGTGCATTTTGCTGATCTGATTGCCGTTTGAATCATAATAGTAATTTGTGATATCTATACTTGAACCGGCAGACTTGCTCTCTTGGGTCAGCCTGTTGTTCGCGTCGTAGACGTAAGTCGTGGTATAGTTATTGCCGCCATTGCCGCTTGAAACCATCGCTGTCCGGTTGCCATTGCGGTCATATTGGTATGTAACCAAATGAATGTCTATATTGCCGACATTTTCATTTTCGCTTTTCAGCCGCCCTGTACCATCGTAGGTATATGTCGTGGTTTTTGCGGAATTCGGATTTGAATAGTCATGTTTCTCATATTGGTTGCCGTCCGCGTAATATGTATACTGATATGCCGACAGGATTTCTGTGCCTTTTCTGTTCTCCAAGGCTGTTACCTGATTAGCCAGATTGTATTGATAAGTCGTCTCTACGCCATTCTCGTAACTAAGTGAGGCGCGGTTGCCGTTTATATCATAACCGTATGTCGCCTGCAACGTTCCATCTTCGCTTACCGTATCTAGCCTGTTGAGGCTGTCATATGTGTAAGATGTATTCATTTGACGTGTATCATCGACATCAACAGTGAACGAGGTGACGCTATCGGCGATATTGTAGCCATATTGTTTGATCACATTGCCTGTTTCGTCAATTCGGATAAGCCTGCCTAGAGCATCATAGGTATTATCGACAGTTATGACACCGTTGCCCTCTTTCTTTACCGCGCCTGTCATATAATAC
>Ga0099364_10007523_pt1 | contig 15521 bp, 14 predicted proteins | sample TergutTh196P3_FD_73070 | JGI IMG/M metagenome (GOLD analysis project Ga0099364, IMG submission 73070) | Microcerotermes parvus P3 segment gut microbial communities from Pointe-Noire, Republic of the Congo - Th196 P3 | ecosystem: Host-associated > Arthropoda: Insects > Digestive system > Gut ... | reverse complement strand
AGTAAAAGCTCTCGCCAAAAGAGTTGTACACCATAAAAGTGTGGTACGGAAACAAAAATAGGACGCAAATCCATCGTATGTTGTCAATATAGGATCTTCTCAAACCCGCCACCCCCTGCGACAATAATTTCGCACATGTTATCAGGAGAATGTCGAAGTTGTATTTTAGTTTCATTATAATCACATTAAACGTGGTATCTTAGAAGCAAGGGGACGGTTCTTTTGCTTCATGCGCAGCGCAGGAAACTGTACGGCTGCATTGACCTGTCAGTGAAGCAGAAGAACCGTCCCCTTGCTTCCATTGTTGTTTTCATACGGCGGAGGAATCAAGTCGCCGACAGGCGCAAAGACCGAACGGCAAGATATGTCTAGTTTGTAAAAGAATAGTCTTGTAAGCAAACAGCATAGTACATTTGGCTGTATGCGGTGTTACAATCGCATACAGTTTTTCATTTAGCATAAGGCTCCCGCTGCGCGAAATCGCAGCTATTGCGACATTTTATATGACCTTTCACGGTCGTTGATGTCGTTTGCGTTCAGAAAGGACAGGTAATAAAAATGAACAATAGAAAACAAATGTTTGCCGCTGTGGCTCTAGTAATGGTACTGACACTCGTGCCTAAAATGCCCGCGCAAGCCGCAAAAAACGTCGTCTACGCAAATACGGTAGTTGAATTGAAAAACGCCATAGCTTCGAACACGGAGATCATCTTAAGCGGGGCCACGTATTCTTTTGACGAGAACTTGTCAATAAGTTATGTAGAAAACCTTACCATTACCGGAATCAGCGGCACCAAGCTCGTATCCCGGTGGGACGAGGACTTAGTGGTCGCTATATCGTCCTGCAAGAATATCAGCGTCAGAAGCGTTGCGCTAGGCAGCGAAATACCTAAGGCGGGCGGATTTTTTGAGCTCAACCAAATCGCCTCGGTGAGTTTGTCAGAAAACGTAGTTTTTAGTGACTGCGATTTTTATGGCAGTTCTTCTTCGGCGTTTTGGGTCGACGATAGCCTTGTGAAGCTCAATAATTGCGTGATGAAAGATTGCGCTGGTATCGGGAACATCTATTCTTCCACCGTAGAATTGAACAACTGCGTCATAAGGGACATGAATGGTTCCTATGGCGGAGTTGTGCATATTGCGCAACACAGTTATGAGAACGGTATCAATGGCCTCAATTCTCCGCTGGTTACGTTCAATAACTGTGAATTTCTCAATAATACCAACAAATGTTTCAAGACCGAGTCGTATAGCGATTTCAGCTATAACGAAGGCGGCGCAGAGTCCTACAACGCCGGATTCACAAGAGTTGCCAACTGCACATTCACCGCAAATACATGGCAACCACCGACGCTCCAAGCAATACCAACGTCGGCGGCCGTCCTTGTAAATGGCGAAAATGTTGCGTTTGACGCATACAGCATAAACGATTTCAACTACTTTAAGCTCCGCGACATTGCATATATCCTGTCCGGCACAGAAAAACAGTTTGAGGTCGAATGGCATGACCCCGCTATAATACTCATGAGCGGACGATCATACACAGTCGTCGGCGGCGAGATGCAGGGAAAAGGAACAGGCAACAAAACGCCCGCGCCCACAAGCTCGGTACTCTATCTCGACGGGACTGAAGTATTCTTCACCGCCTATCATATCGAGGGCAACAACTATTTCAAACTCCGCGACATAGGCGAAGCTTTCGATTTCGGTGTCGACTGGGACGGCGCGGCTCAAACAATCAGGATAGATACAAGCAAAGGATATACCCCGGATATCGGTCAATTGGTGGATGCTGCAAAAAACTACGAGCGAAACCAATTGGCAATGAGGAACGACTATAAACAGGCCGGCTTTGGAACAAGCGCGACAGTATATGTTTCCGGCGAGAAAGTCATGATACTTGAGGAATACTTCGACGACTATGATGTAATGGGAGGTTTCAATCAAGACTATAATTCTTCAACAACTACATACATTTACAACGATGGAAGGACTGCATGCGTCGCGCAAACAAATACAAGGGATAAGCATTTGGATTTCTCCTTATATTTCGGTGATAATGGGGGGCTTATCTGCGTTCGGGATGCCACCGGAAAAGAATACTCCGGATCAGCTATAGCCGAAGAAATGTTGCAGCTTTACTCGGAATACTATCAAAAAGGCATTAGCAGATATAATTATGTAACCGACTTGCTTGAACATTACACATGGTAAGTTTGCAGCAAGCATGTCTATCGGCTAGTGCATCGTATTTGAAATAACTGGTCTTTAGCGCCGAGGGGTTTTTCCGCAAGACTAGGCGCGAGGAGGGCGAATACCCATTGGTATTTAACCGACGAGCAACGACGTATTGCGGAAAAAGGACCGGCGGAAAAGGCTAGGTATTTCGAATACGCTGCACTAGATTACATCGTCGATTCGCCCAAGCTGTAAAGACACTCGTTGATTTGCGCCACGCTCATGGAGTTGCTCACGCCGTATATGATTATGCTGTCGCGCTTGGTTTTCGGGTAGAGCGGGGCGATGCCGGCGGTTTTCAGAAGCCTTTGCGTTTCTTCGAGCGTGAGCGCCAAGCCGACGCATAGGCATAAAAGCGAGTTTCTCGACGGTTTGCGGCTGCCGGAGAACAACTGATACCCATAAATTTGATTGAGCTCGGCGCGCTTGATTACTAAAGCCTTGGATAAGCCTTTTTCGACAGTAAGGCTATTCAAGGCTTCCGCAACAGTTACGTCAATGAATGAGTCGCTGTTCATGTCGACGAATGCATGGATGTCATCCGCTTTTGACAGCGCCTCCATGAGTGACTCGGTCAGCCTATTCAGAAAAAGCGCACGTCCCATTTGCAACCCCCATATTATTTTATCAACGAACTGAGTTAATACTAGTACTTCATTCAGCAAATCTTTTCATTCGCCAGTATAGCATGGTATAATAGTACATGCAATAGACCGTCTACCACGACAAACACATAAAGCGTTTGTCGAGTTGAGAATTGAGAATTGAGAGTTGAGAATTAACAAAAATCACAGATACTTTCCGTCTTTGCGTAGAGATTAGAGTACATCTTTTCGTAAAATCTCCATTCTCCATTCTCAATTTTCAATTCAAACGCAGGAAATTTATTTCATGCGTTTGACGTGGACCGTCTACTGATAACTGAAACTGACAATAGCGGCTTGTCCGCATTGGAGGGTGGTATCCAAATGCTTTCGTGGATTGAGGAAAAACTGGCTGAACACTATCGGCTGATCAGAATGCTGAAAAAAACCGAGAAATCGGAAATACTGCATTTGCGCCATATCTCACTCGAAAAAGATATTGTAAAGCGCATCCAGACTGGCAATGCGGAGGTATACGACATACTGCGCGGCATTTCCCATCCGAATATACCGAAAGTGTACGAGGTCGTAACCTGCGGTCAAGATACAATAATTCTGGAAGAGTTCATACACGGCGTGACGGTTTCGCAGAAGCTCCAAGACAAGCTGTTTTCTGAAAAGGATACCCGGAGCATCGTCCGCTCACTGTGCAATGCCGTGTCTGCTATCCATGCGTTGGGGGTTATCCACCGCGATATCAAACCTGAACATGTCATACTTGGTGACGATGGCATCGTCACCCTTATCGACTACGACACAGCGCGGCTCTATAAACCATACAAAACCGCCGACACGCATATAACCGGCACGACTGGTTACGCCGCACCCGAACAATTCGGACTCACACAGTCCGACGAGAGGACAGATATCTTCTCGCTCGGCATCTTGATGAACGTCATGCTGACAGGCACCCACCCGTCCCGAAAGCTATATAGCGGCAAGCTGTCGAGAACAATCGAAAAATGCATCCAGATTGACCCAAACAAGCGCCACTCAAGCGTAGCGGCTCTTTCAAAGGAGTTGAAGTAGGTATGGAGATGAAAAAATGCCCCCAATGCGGGGACGAATTGCCGATCGACGCTGCTTTTTGCCCCTGTTGCATGAAAAAGCTGGTCGAGGAAAAACCCGTTCAGATAACAAGGGATATGCCAAAAAATAAGACAAAAGCCGCACTGTATCTCACCGCGCTATGCGTCCTCGCCGCCGTTATTGCGGTGATGTGGCTCTCTTGGCCCGCTTCTAGGACAAGCGGTGACGGTGATGTTATGGTCGCGGCGTGGATAATGAAGCTGCGTCCGCATGGTGCTTCTGATTCTTTCAGTTTTTGCCTAAGTAACAGCGTCGTCGGGTTCGGCTGGGGTCTACAAGGCAATCCGTCCACTATAAAGGAATACCGCACAATGCGGGCGCTGGAGGGAGCTTACCCTGGCGACACGATGCTGGCCAACACGCTCGACAGTTTTGAGAACATGACCGCGCCGGGTAGCAGCTACACGCATCTAGTGTGGACTATCGACCCGGACGGGAATTATTACATATGCGAAATAACGGGTGGCTATCAATACAAAAGAGACGAGGCTCACGACACAGCGGGCATCGTGAATTTCGCGGAATGTACGTTCTACAAAGTCGGCTCGGAGGATCTAGTCCCCCAGTATATCATAGATGAATTGGAAGCGAGCGGGGTTATCAGGTTCGTACATGACGCAAAGGCCATTGAACTCACAATGCAGCTCTGGTTGGTAGCAAAGGAAAAGTGATACTAAACGAAGCAAGGGGACGGTTCTTCTGCTTCATGCGCGGCGTAGGAACTGTGCGTCTGCATTGACCTGTCAATGAAGCAGAAGAACCGTCCCCTTGCTTCCATTTTAGGTAATCCGCGCTATTGAGGAGCTCAAACAAGACGGCCTCGAAAGTCGTCAGTGCGGCGTCCATCTACTGCATCCTCTGACCAGTGACTAAGGGATGACTATTCTGCGCCTAGCGCTCGGACGACATTTTCCCGCGCTGTCAGACTTATTGCCCGGTATGTTGCGTTTCCATTGGCAATCAACTTTTTCCCTTCACTTGCGCAAATCTTTTACCTAATCAATGGCATATTGTTTACTTAACAGGGGATAAATTATTGACTTATAGAATCTGGATGATATAATGGAGCTATGAAAAGGCACTATGATAGGCTGATAGAGCCATATTTACTGAACCTGATGAAGGAATTTCCCGCAATAGCGATTGACGGGTTGAAAGGCGTGGGCAAAACGGTATCCACAAAAAGGATTGCGTCAACCGTTTTTGAACTCGACAAGCCGAGGGATTTTGACATAATAACAAACATTCCCGAGTCCCTGATCACGGAACCCACCCCTGTGCTTGTCGATGAATGGCAACGAATTCCGTCGGTATGGGATTTTGTCCGCCGCGCCGTGGACGATGGTGCGAGCGCCGGGTCCTTTTTGCTAACAGGTTCGATATCTAGCGCTGATACGAATATTCATTCCGGAGCTGCGCGAATAATCAGGAGAAAAATGTACCCTCTATCGCTTGCGGAACGAGGCTTCGAAAAGCCAACTGTTTCTATTGCCGATATGTTCGCATCCGTCGAACCATTCCAATCAGGCATTTCCGGCAAAACAGGCGCCAGCAGCAGGGATTATATACTTGAAATATCCGCATCAGGACTTCCCGAGTTCCGAAAATATACCACAGAAAGCCGAAAAATCGCGTTTGAGTCCTACATCGGTAACATTCTATCACACGACTTCCGTCAGCAAGGCATAAGGCTCAGGCAGCCGGAAACACTGATGCGCTGGCTGCGGGCGTACTCGGCAGCCATATCGACTGATGCGGGATATTCAGAAATATTGGACGCATCCACGGCAGGTGAAGGAACTAAGCCGGCAGCAAAGACAACAATTGCTTATCGTGAGGCCTTGGAGAACCTTTGGCTTCTTGACGAACTGAAACCATGGATAGACGGTGAAAGCTACTTCTCCGGCTTAAAGCTCTCACCAAAACACTATCTGGCTGACCCTGCTTTTGCCGTATACCTCCTTGGCCTTGACGAGAAATCATTGACGGGAGTATCAGGCTGGCCACAACGCGCAGAAAGATTTGACCGCAAATTCGGAAGTCTACTCGGCAGGCTTTTTGAAGCATTGGTTTATCTTTGCCTTAACACTTACGCCGGGGTGAATAACGCAAAGCTATTTTTCGCGAAGACGCATAAAGGAGAGCACGAGATTGATTTCATAATTCAAAAAGGCACAAAAGTGCTCGCTTGTGAAGTGAAATTCTCGCCGACTGCCGATGCTTCCGATGGGAAACACCTCAGATGGTTCATGGACAAAGTCGGAAATGATTGCCGCGATGCTATGATAATAACAACAGGCGGGATAGCGTATAGACGCAGTGACGGGATTGCTGTAGTTCCGGCATCTTTGTTGGGTGCGTAGTGAAGCATGTTGAAGTCCTAAGACGGGTATCGTGTGAATCAAGGGGCTGGATTATTGCGTGGGTTGTGGTGGAAGCAAGGGGACGGTTCTTTATGAGTCTCCGAGAGCTTCGCGGAGTTCGTCGCGCATCCTAAGAGCCTCCGCTCGCGCAGCGTCGAGATAGTCGCCGCCAGTTTTTTTCCAAGCTGCGATAATCGCACGCGAGGAGTTCACTATTGCGCCTTTCCCGTTTCTTTTGAAAGCTCGTACGGCTTCCTGTGCAGACCCGCCCTGCGCCCCGTAGCCAGGCACAAGGAAAAACGTGTTGGGCAGCCGAGCCCGCAGGAGTTCCGTTTCCTCGGGATACGTCGCCCCGACGACCGCGCCGACGCGAGTGAACCCATATCTGCCGATGGTGTCGCGTGCTATTCCTTCAATCAAGTCTCCGACAGCCGTATAGACCGTACGCCAAGAAGACATCCCAATGGTATCGCGGTGGGGCGGTTCTGTTTCTTTTGTACCGGGTGGCGGTTTCGGTTCACTGAAATCCGGGGACGGTTCTATCATCCTGAGCGGTGCGCGGAGAGCATCACCCTTTCTCGTTGAGTGTATGACTACGGAACTGTCCACCGGTCTGACCTGAAGATCCTGCAACTCTCCGGCGGAGGGGTTCGAGGTTTTGACGAGAGCGAATACAGCTTTGTCGAATTTCACCGCTGTTTCGATAAAAGGTTTTATGCCGTCGGAGCCAAGGTATGCGTTTATCGTCAGCGCGTCGGCGTCGAAAGGCTTAATCTCTGTGCTGCCGATTCTGACTGTGCCCAGATATGCCGCGCTGTAGGCTTGCGCCGTCGAGCCGATGTCGTTGCGCTTTCCGTCGCATATCACGTACATGCCTTTCGATTTCGCGTAGTCGATAGTTGTCTTAAGCGCCTCGACGCCTTCCGGCCCTAGTGCCTCGTAGTATGCCGATTGGGGCTTGACGGCGGGGACGATGTCGTATAGTGCGTCGATGAGTCGCGTGTTGAACTCAACGACTGAGGCCGCCGCCGCTCCGAGCGTTTCCCCTTTTTCCGCGATGTATTTGTCCAGTATGTGCGGGGGGATATGCTCGATCGCCGGATCGAGCCCCACAACCGTCGGGTTTCCCATTTCGTCGATTCTTTGCTGCAGCCTGTCAAAAGACATAATCGATTCCTCCATATTGCATTTTGGACCGAAGCAAGGGGACGGTTCTTCTGCTTCATTAACAGGTCAATGCAGACGCACAGTTTCTTGCGCTACGTATGAAGCAGAAGAACCGTCCCCTTGCTTCCTTGCTTCACAATTATCCAGATTTCGATTGAACCGCCATGGCGCAATCCACAGCAAGAGCCACGCACAGGCATTGAAGCGCGTTTTCGGCGTCTGCTATGTCAAGTTCATAGCTGTCCCCCCAAGTGAACCATTTCTTCGACATACGCATTACTTGGCTGCCATTGGCATCGTCCAGCGAATACTCGTGGGCCCAAACATCACCGCTTAGGTGCCAAGGCAGACCGGCTATGCGGTAGCTCTGCCTAATAAAAGTAAACTCCTTGACGATTTCGCAGATTTCGCGCCCGCCAATCTCGACGAAGAATCGGGGTCTGAGCGACATCACTTTCTGCCGGACAAATGCTACTTCTGTGCCGGATGCATCGTAAATATGCAGTTTCTTCCCCCAAGAGAAAAATTCCCCTTCCGCAGCGTAGCGGTCGCTGCCGCCCTCATCTTTTACCAAAAAACGGTCCCGCCACGAAAACACTTTCTGTTTTATGTATAGTTTCATTGCATCGCTATCCTCACTCTATTTATATGAAAACTCCTCTCAGCCATTATAAGCGATATGATCAGCAAGCGCAAGAAGCAAAACCCAAGCGAAGCAAGGGGACGGTTCTCATGCTTCATGCGCGATGTACGAAAACTGTGCGTCAATATTGACCTGTCCATGAAGCAAAAGAACCGTCCCCTTGCTTCCCAATAACTCAACACTCAGCACTGCGGCTTGTCCGCTATAGGCCTTCATAATTACCATGTACTGCGCCGGCACCTTGCTGCTGACATGACCTTTTGTTTAAGCGCGCGCACACCCGCGTAGGCGCCGATAAAGACGATAAACAACTCCAACCTCCCGAGTATCATCCCAACCATCAAGATGACGAGCGAACCTACTGATGCGGCGGCATTTGTCAGGCCATTGGAGATACCCACCGTACCCAGCGCCGAGGCAAACTCAAACATTGCGTCATTCAGCGAGCAATCCGCTGTTAGCGTAAGCAGAAGCGACCCGGCGATATAGACAGCCATATAGCAACCCACAAAGCCAAGAGTGTCCTTTATCAGTGCGCTGTCAATGGGCGCTTTGCCCTGCGCCCTGTTATAGGCAGGCATCTTAACCAGCCGCGCTGATGACAGCCTGCTCCGCACGTTTTCTTTGGCTATCCTGATGAGCAGATAGGCGCGGAGCAGTTTGATGCCGCCCGCAGTTGAGCCGACGCTTCCGCCGACAATCATGAGCAATATTAGAAGACCCACTGCAAAAGGCGGCCAGAGCGAGTAGTCCATCGTAGAATATCCGGAGGTTGTGAAGGTTGTAACGACGCCGAACAAGGCATTCCTGACGCTTTCACCAAAACCCAAATCCATCCGGATCATCAGGGAAAACGCCGCAAGCGGTACGAAAACAAGCAGCAGCCCAATCATAAACCTCATTTCGCTGACGCGGAATGCCCTGCGGAATTTCCCTTTCACCAACAACAACAAGATTGCGAAGTTCGTTGAACCTATGAGCATAAGAACGACCGTGGTTATTTCTATCGGCAAACTGCCATACTGCCCGATACTGCCGGGCTGTGTAGCAAAGCCTGCTGTGGACAGCGCGGACATCGTGTGGCAGACCGCGTCAAACAAATCCATCCCGAACATCCGATAAACCAGCGTACCCGCCGCGAGAAAACAACTATACAGCAGGAAAATCGTTTGCGAAGTCCTTTTCAGGCTCGGCATAATCCTGTCCGGATGCCCTTCCGCGTTGTAAAGAATCATGTTTTGTTTTCCCCGCACCAGCATTGCTATCATAATGATAAAACCTAACCCGCCGCAATATTGCATAAACGCCCGGTGGAAAAGGAAAATGCGCGGCATCGCCGTCACGTCAGAAACGCTCAATCCGACGGTCGTCCAGCCGCTGATCGACTCAAAAAGGGCAAGAATGAATTTGAGCTGACCTCCAATTACGAATGGAATCGCCCCTGCGACAAAGGCGAAGCACCATGTAAACATAACAGGCATGCTTCCCTTTCGCAGTGGCGACAACCATTCAGTGGTTGGTTTTTCTTTCCGGGGGGCAAAAAAACATACGGCGATACCCAAAGCGGCGGAGAATGCCGAGGGCAGCAAAAAGGCAGGCACATACCGGCCGTCATCCGGGAAAAACGGGACAATGGCTAGCGGCACCGCCATCAGCAAACCAACAAGCATAATGAGTTTGCCGTAATTGCCGGCTTCCAAGAAAAGTTTTCTCAAAACCGGTCACCGTCCTGTCAATTCCCGAACCGCCGCTTTTTCATGTTCGTCCGTTGAAATAAGCACGAGCATATCCCCGGCGATTATGCGCGTGTCCCCTCGCGGGACCATGTTCTTGTCCCCGCGCATTATACAGCCTATTATGACATCTTTTGGCAGGCTCAGCTCCCACAGCTTCTTATTGACGGAAGGCGCTGTATGGGAAATGGGGACTTGCGCGATTCTTATTTGCCCGTTGCCTATCGGAACAAGCGTCGCCATTTCTTCAAGGAATGCTTGCTGCTCAATGATGCTGGTGACGGCGGCAACGGCGCATACTACGGAATCTATTCCCATGCGGTAGAAAAACTCCGTCTTCTTTGGGTCAGATATCACCGCGACCGTTTTTTTGACGTGGAATTTCTTTTTGCACAGTTCGCAAATCACAAGATTATAGTCGTCATAATCGGTGAGCGCGATAGCGATGTCGGCGTTGTAGGCGTTGGCTTCCTCCAGTATGAATGGCTTGGATCCGTCTCCATTGAATACGTTGAGTTTCTCTATTTGTGCCAGAGTTTCGCAGTCGGCCCTATCGCTGTTGATTGCAGTCACGCGGTATCCCTTTTTTATCAGCGAAATGGCAAGGGATTTCGTCTTATTGAACCCGCCTATGAGGAATACTCGTTTTTTCATATCGGCTCCTCCGATGCCACCGCCGGCATCGTCAGCAGCCTGTCAACCTCTTTTGCAGACAGCACGGCGGGGCAGATGGTTTCAATCCCAAACTCATGGTAGACGCATTCCCGTTCCTGGTCATAAAGGCGGGTGACGACCTGCTTGATGCCAAACATCTCTTTTGCGAGCTGGGCCACCATTATATTCGTGTTGTCGTTGTTCGTGACTGAAACGACTGCGGTGGCCTTTTCGATTTCCGCGTTTTCCAAAACGAGCAGTTCCGTGGCGTTGCCTGTCATAACGATCCCGCCGTACGACGGGGAGAGTTTGCGGAATGCGCCCGGCTCCTTGTCAATGATAGTGACCTTGCCGCCATCGTCCGACAATGTGTTGGCGAGATTTGCCCCTAGCCGCCCGCACCCCACGATGATGGTATAAGCGCTGGTTTTCTTATCCATGCTAAATATGCCCACGCTGAATCAACTCCTTTCGCCATGGTAATAGAACCGCTGTGAGTGCGGTGTGAGAAACATCGGACTCGTGTGAGAAAGCTGTGAGAATGCAAAACGCCGCTTTGGAGTCCAAAGCGGCAAGGGAGGGGCGTGATGTTTGTTTCATTCGTCCACTAGCCTGTATCCTACGCCTATTTCTGTCATGATATACCGGGGTTTCGCCGGGTTCGATTCGATTTTTCGCCGCAGCCCGGCCATAAGCGCCCTCAAAGCCTGTGTATCCGGTCCATAGCCAATGCCCCATATCTCACGGATTATATTTCCCGTCGTCAGCACCTTTCCTATATTCCTAAAGAAGAGGGAGAGCAGGTTGTATTCCATAGGGGTCAAATGAATTTCCGCAGCGTCAAGTTTGACGATGCGTTTACTGAAATCAATATGCAAACCGCCGACCGTGAAAACAGCTTGAGTCCCGCGGTTACCCTGCTTATGCAAGTGGCGAATGGCAACCCGAATACGCGCCATCAGCTCTGTTGCAGAAAACGGCTTCGTGAGATAATCGTCAGCGCCGCCATCGAGAGCGGCGGCTTTTTCCTTGTCCTGATCTCTCGCCGAAACAACGATTATTGGCATTTCCGACCACTCGCGGACTTTTGCAATAACCTCCATGCCATCAAAGTCCGGCAATCCCAGATCCAACAGCATAATGTCGATTTTCTCAGAAGCCAGCTTGCCAAGCGCGGTACGGGCGTTTTTCGCTGTTTCAAACGAAAACCCCTCGTTTTTCAACGCATAGCATATGAAACTCTGAATTTGCGTGTCGTCTTCGACCACAAGAATGGTTTCATTGTGTTTTATCATCCGGTTCATCCTCCATGGGCAGCGTAAATGTAAGCTCCGCGCCAAATCCATCATCGCGGTTGTGGGCTTCGATAGAACCGCCGTGCGCGTGTACAATCGTTTCGCAAATAGAAAGCCCCAGCCCTATTCCCCGCCTTGCGTCCGCATATTTATTTCGAGATGTGAAAAATGCTTGAAAAATGCTTGGCAAGTCTTCTTTCCGTATGCCACAACCTGAATCCCTAATCGCAAATCGTGCCATGTTCGTATTCTCGCACAGGCTTACCGATAAGTCAATCTCCTGGCCCGGCTTAGAGTGCTTGACTGCATTATCCAGCAAGTTGATTATGACTTGCTCGATGAGCTTCGCGTCCATTGGCACAAGGAATAACTCTTTCGGCACATTAACCGAGATAGCATAATCGGAGATGCGGCCAGCCATATGCCTGACAGCTTCTCCTACAACCTCTTCCACCGCTTCCGGTTGTTTTTTGATGGGCAGCGTGCCGTCCTGCAGGCGCGTGAGGCTAAGTATGTTTTCCACCATCGAATGTAGCCAGTCGGCATCCTTGTGTATGCCGCGCGCAAACTCATAGCGAGGGTCGTCCGGCTCGGTCATGTCCATGAGCATTTCCGCATTCCCTATCATTCCCGACAGCGGAGTGCGAATATCGTGGGAAATAGCACGAAGCAGATTGGCGCGATAGCGTTCTTTGACGATTTCCCCGCGTGATTTGATGCGTTGTTCCGCCGAGCGAAACCGATCCATCGCAAGCGCCGTGCTTTCTATCATGGAGCGCAACAGCCTCATTTGCACGTCATTCAGGCTTTTGGCCTCATTGTTCGGAATGCGTATGACGCCGAGAATGCTCTCCCTGCCATAAATAGGCCAGTCGGTGAATTCCTCGCCAGCTTCATACCCGGTTCGCAACCCTTCAATTCGGTGTCTCATTTCATCAACATCCGCGACTTCCCGCCGAATCTGCCCGCTGCCCAATATCTGCTGTATAAAAGCATTTTCAGGCATACTGTTCTCATCAAAGCACAGGCATGCTGCATCGCACGAAAAACACTCGCTTATGGCCGTTACGGCGATTCCTGCGATGTCGTGGATGTCTTTCGCGTCGGTCAGATGGTTGGTAATGTTGTAAACAGCCTTGATCTCCGCTTCTTTTTCCCTGCTCTCCGCCGCGCTGCGATGTACATGGGAGGTCATTGTGCTTGTTATTAGCGCGGTAATCGTCATTGTGATGAAAGTCACTATATAGTTCGGGTCGTTTACCGAAAATGTGAAGACAGGCTCCGCAAAAAGGTAATTGAACAAAAATGTCGCCAGTATCGACGCGATGAACCCGAATGCATAGCTGCGGGCTAGCCATGCAGTCATCAGGACCGCGAGAAGGTAGACCACGACAATATTCGTGTCCGGGAAGTCGATGCTTTTGAATATGTACCCAATGCCGGAGGCAGCGAGGAAAATCGCGGTCGTCCATGCGATCCGCCTCAGATACTCATTTCCAACACTGTTTTTTTGCGCATCCATGTTTTCGCACCTCGCTAACGCGGACAAGCCGCAAATTATGAATTTTGAGTTTTGAATTATGAATTGTTGTGTCAGCTACGCAGACGGTTTTGATTACGCAATTGCGGCTGTTTTTGTTTGAATTTACTGCTAGCTACCTATTTCCCGCAGTGCGGACAGCATGGCTTCGTTTCTGCATTGTTCTCTGCAAATCGTTTTTCTGACAGGTGCATCGTGAACCCGGCCGAAAGGATGCCGGTGGGAATCGCTACTACCCCAACGCCGAGAAATGTTATGATGATGCTTGCGATTTGCCCCCCGACGGTTATGGGGTAAATATCGCCGTAACCCACCGTCAAAAGCGTCGAAGTCGCCCACCAGATGCCGGAAAAGGCGTTCTTGAACACATCCGGCTGCGCCTCGTGCTCAAAACTGTACATAAGCAGGGACGACATAAGCATGATAACAAAGATGATAAGCAGAGAAGACAGGATCTGGCTTCGCTTGCGCCTTAATACGACTATAATTGTGTTCATAGCATTGGAGTATGCATTCGCCTGGAAAAGGCGCAGAATTCTTGCCACCCTGAACATTCGGAACGCGACGATTCCGGCGGGAAACAGAAATGGCAAATAAAACGGGATAATCGACAGAAGCTCGATTACCCCGTTCCAAGAAAACAGGTACTTAACGCCCGAAACGACCCTGCCTCTCCCGAACAAGAAGTCCGCAGTCCACAAGCGCAGCATAAGCTCAATCGTAAAACACACAATGGTCATTGTCTCGATGGTCTGCAGAAAGGGAGCTATTCCTTCGAGTTCGCTGAAAGTGAGACAAACGGAAATGATGATATTCAACAAAATCATCGCCACAATTGCAAAGTCAAAGGTTCTGCTGGCTGTGTCGTTTTTTTTGCCAATTTGGATGATATCAAAGACGCGTTTGCGAAAAAAAGGCTTCTTGTCCATAATAGTACCCCCCAGTTAATGTAAATATTATACATCATTGACAAAGCGTGTTCAAGTGAAGCCGACCGCAAGTTAGGCAATCGCAAGGTTGTGTTTACTGTGGGACTATGTTATGCTCTACCTGTGATGATAAAAAACGATGCGGAGGAATTGACTATGTCTTTTGACAGGCTGCAGGAAAAAATCGACGAAATGAGAAACCCGACGGTCGTGGGGCTGGATCCGGCCCTCGAGCATATTCCCCCGCACATCTTGGATAAACACATCGCGGAAAAAGGGGAAACGCTCGAAGCGGCGGCGGCCTCCGTCGTCGGGTTCAATACGCGCCTTATCGACGCTTTATGCGATATCGTCCCCGCCGTCAAGCCTCAATCGGCATATTACGAGGCGCTTGGGCCGGAAGGCGTCAAGGCGCTCAAAACGACCATCGACTACGCGAAAGCAAAAGGCATGTATGTGATATGCGATGGCAAGCGCAATGACATCGGTTCGACAGTACAAGCCTACAGCACGGCATACTTGGGCGCAGTCAAAATCGGAAGCACAGAGGTGAGGCCTTTCGATGTCGACGCGCTGACGATAAACGCATACCTTGGCTCCGATGGCATAATGCCTTTTATCGAAACTGCTGTGAAGTTCGACAAGGCTGTATTCGCTCTCGTCAAAACCTCGAACCCCTCTGCCGGAGAGTTGCAGGATTTGCAGGTGAGATTGGGGGAAAGTCCTGTTGCCTTGCGCTCAGTGAGAAAGGATGATGCGCCCTCTTGGCTTACGGTCTATGGGGCTGTCGGCGACTTGATTAAAGAAATAGCGAGCGACACCATCGGCAGCTATGGGTTCACTCGCGTCGGCGCGGTAGTCGGGGCGACGTATCCCGAGGAGATGGAACGCCTGCGGGCGCGGCTACAAAACACGTTTTTCCTTGTGCCGGGTTACGGGGCGCAGGGCGGGTCGGCCAAGGAAGCGGCACGCGCATTCCAAAGAAACGGGAAGGGAGCGATAGTAAACTCCTCGCGCGCAATCATAGCTGCATGGAAAAAAACAGGCGGCGACTATCTCGATGCTGCGCGGGCTGAGGCGCTCCGCATGCGCGACGAACTCCGCGAGGCGCTAAGGCACGATTAGGAATTAGGAATTAAGACGGGGAACGGATTTGAATTGTGGGTTTTGTTAGCATTTCGCATTATGAATTATGAATTATGAATTGCGGTTTGTCCACCTCAGGT
>Ga0099364_10007522_pt1 | contig 15524 bp, 8 predicted proteins | sample TergutTh196P3_FD_73070 | JGI IMG/M metagenome (GOLD analysis project Ga0099364, IMG submission 73070) | Microcerotermes parvus P3 segment gut microbial communities from Pointe-Noire, Republic of the Congo - Th196 P3 | ecosystem: Host-associated > Arthropoda: Insects > Digestive system > Gut ... | reverse complement strand
TATTCGTTCCGAAGCTACTGGAATACAAGACAGTTTATACTGTCACGCTAAAGGCTGGCATTAAGATTGAAGGAACAGACGAGGAATTGCGCGAAGACTACTCATTTGCCTTTGAAACCGAACCCGAGCCAAAGCACGAGCCCATGAAAACCTCGGAATATGTTTCCTTCAACTTGTATTATACCGAAATGCCGACCATAGACCCCCCAAGCATCGACTTTCGGATTACCCATGACCGGTTAGCAATTGTGCCAAACCCCAAAATTGACGTATATAAATTCAGTAGCGTCGATAAGGCGATAGAGGCCATAAGGGCTGGGAGGGGGGTGCCGTTTTGGTCGCTTTACGCCAGTAAAGCAGCTATCGTCGACACAACTGGCATGAGCAGAGTTATGACTTTTAACGCATCAGGCAATTACAACGATTATTACGGAATACTGACGCTTCCAGACAGCCTTCCACAAGGGTTTTACCTGTTGGACGCCAACCTTGGCCAATCCCGCAGTCAGATGATTTTGCAAATTAACGACCTGCCCGTGCAGGTAGTGGCTGACAGAAACAAAGCTATTGTTTGGGTAAATGATATTACAACAGGAAAAGCATCTGCTGGAGCCGAGGTGTATGACCCCAAGGAAGGCAAAACATATAAAACGGATGAAAATGGCGTCGCAGTTGTCGAAAGGGCTTTGACCGCAAATTGGGAAGAGCAGATAAACGTTTCGGCGTCCAACGGCAAGACATGCGTCTGGTTCTGCAGTCCAACTTACAGATACATCTATGGGGGGTATCACGACTATGGGGGGGAACCTATCTGGTCGAGAAACGCAGCGTATTGGACGGCCTTTCATCTGGATCGTACCCTGTTCAAACGCAACGACACAGTTTCTTTCTTCGGGTTCGTGCAAGACCGAAATAATGCCGAGGAAATAAAGAGCGTAAGCGCTGTGCTTACAGTTTTTACCTGGTACGGATCTGGCATCTACAGCCGTGGTAGGGACATACTGCACAAACAGACGGTGATCGTTCGAAACGGCATTTACTCGGACGAGATAAACCTTCCCAACTTGGATGAAGGATCTTATTGCCTGTCCATTTACCATGGGGACATAGCCCTGAACAGTACATATTTTAAAGTAGAGGACTTTGTAAAACCGTCCTATAAGATCGAAGCTGCCGCCGACAAAAAAGCGTTGTTTGCTGGCGAGACGGTTACGTTTACCGCTAAGGCGGGGTTCTTTGAAGGCACCCCCGTTTCCGAGTTGGACGTTTCATACAACATTTCGGCTTCCGGATTGGATACTGTCGGCTTAGTGAGAGCCAAAACTGACATCGATGGAAACGTCAAGGTAGAGCAAAGAATCACGCCGCAGAGCGGCACGCAAGGCCAGACGGGAATTGATTTTTCGGTTGAAGCGACACTGCCGGAAATCGGCGAAACCGTAACGAACGCTCGTGCTCGCGTCTTTATCAACGATATAGATGTGAACGCGCAAGCCAAGCGTACAAATCAAAACGCGGAGATCTCGGTTGAAGTCAATACCATCACCCTGGACAGGATCAATAATGGCACGGCGAATCACTATTATGACTACCTGGACAAGCCTGTCGCCGGCAAGCCCCTGTCAGCAAGTGTCTTCAGGGTTTACTATGAAAAGGTTCAACAGGGCGAGTATTACGATTATATTGAAAAGAAGAACATGCCCACATATAGGTATGACCGCAAGGAGGAGGTCATTGACAGGTTCTCCATGGCAACGGACGGGAATGGAAAAGCAGAAAAGGTTTTCTTGGTCCCCGACAGGCATCTGGAGAGCTATTATGCGACAATAGAATGCGTTGACGGCAACGGGAGGGAAATATCGCATACAGTCTACATTGGCCGCAATTATGACTCCTATTATAGCAATGCGGATTCTAACGAATATTATCTGGACGGCGCGAACAAAAATTACAGTATTGGCGAGGAAGTGAGCTTGACGCTTATACGCGGGGAAGACCCCGTCAGCAGGGGGAATTGTCTGTTTGTGGCGATGCAGAGTGGCATACAGGGCTGGCAAGCTGGAAAAAACATGTACAGCGACAAGTTTGCTTTAAGCCATGTCCCCAATGTAACCATCAACGCATATTATTTTGATGGATACAACTACCAATCCAATGATGAAATGAGCGTAGGCCTCCGCTTCGATTATAAGAATAACGACTTGACGCTGACCGCGTCTGCTGACAAGGATTCATATAAGCCGGGTGATATGTGTTCAATTAGCATTAAAGCAACGGATAAAGACGGAAATGCCGTCATGGCGAACGTCAATATCAGCGTCGTAGACGAAGCACTGTTTGAGCTTATGGACTATGATACCGATACCTTGGTGTCACTTTACCGCAGACTGGGGTCCGGGCTTTATTTTGCGTCTCCGACGCACAGGTATTATGTGCCGTCTGCTGCCGTTAGGGCGTTAAACGATAGGGCCATGGATGATGAGTCGGCGAATTATGATATGTTACACGCCCCGACTGCGCCTACGGATGCTGGCAGGGGGGGCGCCGAAAAAACCTATTTGCGGGAGGAGTTCAAAGACACCGCATTTTTTGACACGGTTCACACAAACGCGCAGGGCGAAGCCATATACACATTCAAGCTCCCCGACAACATTACATCATGGAGGCTGACTGCCTCGGGCATAAGCAATGATTTGTTCGCTGGCAACGTCGTGCAGAATATTCTCGTCACAAACCCGATGTTTATCAATTATTCGTTTAGTGACGAGTTTTTGACGGGAGACACGCCGATGATTGGGGTTAACGCATACGGCACGAGCCTGTCCGGCGGCGAAACAGTGGAGTTCGAGGTGTGGGACGAGGCCTCCCCCGACGTGAAGTTCACTGCAAGCGGCAAGCCGTTTGAACGCATTAACATACCCCTCTGGGAGATGAAGAGCGTGGGCGCAAACGCGCTGATTATCAGGGCTTCTGTCAGCAACGGTACAAGCGATTCAATAAAGCACCAGTATTTAGTGCATAAAACATACCTTGAAATTGACGCATCCGAATACTACGACGACGTGACGGTTGGCATGGCATTTAATGTCGGCAACGGGGGCCTTACTCATATAACCTTCACCGACCGCGGCAGGGGCACGTTCCTGTGGCAGCTGCTCGGTCTGCGCTACGTGTACGGGGACAGGGTGGAAAAACTGGTTGCTCGGCGCGAGGCGAATAGGCTCATTGCTGAGTATTTCTCCGATTTGGATTTATACGGCCCCAATGACAGTTTTGACCTTAACCAGTACCAGCGGGACGACGGCGGCATTGCTATACTGCCTCACGCAGGGAGCAATTTGGAAACCACGGTAAAGCTAATGCCGTACATTATGGACGATATGAACAGCATTGCGTTAAGAAACTACCTCTACGACATATATGAAGGAGTCAACGCGGAAAATAAGATGTGCGCCCTGTACGGGCTTGCGCTGTTGCGCGAACCTGTGCTTTTGGAGTTGGACAACTATTCACTGTTGGGCGGGCTTCCGATAAAGGATTTAGTCTATGTTGCGCTGGGTTATTGCTCCCTGGGAGAGACGGTCAAGGCTTCGGAGCTGTACGACGACCGCATTGCACCAAGGCTTGAGAGGGTAGAGCCGTACTTCCGCATCAACACAGGCGTAGACAACGACGACATCCTGGAAGCGACTTCAGCTGCGTGCCTCCTTGCAACACAGCTTGACAAGGCCGAAAAGGAAGGCTTGTACCAGTACTGCATAAGAAATTACACAACTGATATTTTAATAAACCTGGAAAAGCTGTCGTATATTAAGCATGAGATAGCTAAAAAGAACGAGTCAAACGGCGAAATCTCATATACGCTGTTTGGGGAGGAGTTCACCAGGGAGTTGAAAAATGGCGGGAGCTACACGTTGAGGATACCAGCGCAGAGCATTAATGAATTCAAGCTGTTGAAAGTAAGCGGCGACGTCAGCGCCGTTTCCACCTTTAAAAAGCCTATGACTGAACTAGGGGAAATTGACGCCGAAATAAAAGTTTCCCGCCAGTTCTACAAAGCAAACGAGTGGGATATAATCGGCGACGACAGGTACGACTACGACTGGTACTACGACAGGTTCTACGACAGGTTCTACGACTGGTTAGACTACGACAGGTACGACTGGTTCGACTACGACAGGTACGACGACTACTGGGATGGCGGTAGCGGTAGCGGCAACAGTGGTGGGAGCGGCAACAGCGGTGGCAGCGGCAACAGTGGTGGGAGCAGTAGCGAAAGCGGAGGTAGCGGCAGTGGTGGCAGCGGCAGCGGCAACAGCGGTGGCAGCAGTAGCGAAAGCGGAGGTAGCGGCAGTGGTGGCAGTGGCAACAGTGTTGTAACCCACGAATTTGAACAGGGGGATTTGGTTAGGGTTCAATTGTGGATCGACTATTCGGCAAAAGCAATTGACGGTTCTTATAGCGTTACAGACTATCTGCCGTCGGGGCTTGCCTATGTAGGCAATTCCGCAAAGATAGAAGGTTCGCAATCATTTGGATACGGCTATTACCAATATTGCACCGTTGAAGGGCAAAAGGTTACCTTCTACGACTATAACGGCAGATTCAATAAAAGCTATAAGTATTATTACTACGCGAAAGTCGTAAACCCCGGGGTATTTAAAGCCGAGGGTACGCTAGTACAGAACCTGTCAGCACCGGATTATTTTACTGTCGGCGAAGACAGCATTATCATGATTAAATAGACGGCGAAGACTACATAATTGAGACAGGATGGACGCTGATGAAAGCATAATCACGGTGAAATAGGCAACGAAGACAGCATAATTACGATTCTGTTATTCTGTTGGTGGCAATAATTTTGTCGGTTAATTTTATCGTGTTAATAGAATTGTTTACAATGCGGTGCATTTGTGGCATACTGATGTAGGGGTGATTAAATGTCCAACAATACAACTTACAATATTCGCATTGATTCTCGCATCAGAAAAGAAGCCGACGCGCTTTACAAAAGCATGGGTATGTCGCTATCGTCTGCTGTGAATCTATTTCTTACACAGTCAGTCATACAACGACGGCTCCCTATTGATGAAGTAATCGCCGAACCACTTGGCGAACCTCCGACTGAAGATGAGTACAACTCCTTTGATACTTGGGAACAGGCAAAGGAGTGGTTAAATGCTTAAGCCCGAAATATCCAATCAATTTAAGCGGGATTATGATTTGCTGATACGTAGAGGATATGACATTACAAGGCTCGACGCTGTTATTCTATTGCTATTAAAGCAAACTCCGCTTGAACCACGGCATCGTGACCACCCGCTCAAAGGGAAATGGCGTGGTTATCGTGGCTGTCATGTTGCCGATGATTGGGTTGTGGTCTACAAAGTTGACGGTGACAGGCTGAAACTTATGCTTTCTCGCACAGGGACGCAAGTTGGCGTGTACGGTAAATAACAAATCCCTGCCTCTGTACGGATCAGACACGGATCAGACACATACGATCCTAATCTAAAAAATTGTTGACAAAGATGTTTTTTTATGGTATATCTAGTACGGTTAGATGAACAAAGGTGTTCGTCGGCGGTTGGTTGTGGCCAATTAGTCGGTGGGCGCTTTTTTAGTTCCCTCCACAATGACTTTCATGATGATTTGGGGAATGATAATATGAAACAACCGTTTGTTACTAAGGAAAAATTAGAAGAAATAGCGTCTTGTTATGCTACGCCTTATTATCTATATGACGAGAAAGGTATACGGATGAATGCCCGGGAACTCCATGACGCTTTTAAATGGAACAAAGGCTTCATGGAGTATTTTGCGGTAAAGGCTACTCCGAACCCGGTCATACTTAAAATACTCAAGGATGAAGGCTGTGGAGTTGACTGTTCCAGTATGACCGAATTGATGATGGCTGAGGCCGTAGGCTTCAGCGGACGGGAAATCATGTTCTCGTCCAATGTTACGCCGGCAGAAGAATTTGTTTACGCAATGAAGTTGGGCGCAATCATAAATCTTGACGACATTACACATATCGACTATTTGGAAAAACATGCGGGGCTACCCGAAACCATCTGCCTAAGATATAATCCGGGCGGCGACTTTTTTGTCAGCAATCAAATCATGGATACCCCGGGCGAAGCAAAATATGGTTTTACCAAACAACAGCTATTAGAAGGCGTCATTAAACTTCGCGACAAGGGCGTAAAGGAATTCGGATTGCATTCCTTTCTTGCCAGCAATACTTTAACGAATGTATATTATCCCGCTTTGGCAAAGATACTGCTTGAAACTGTGGTATGGTTGAAGGCTGAAACAGGCGTTTCCATGAGCTTTATTAATCTGAGTGGCGGCATAGGTATCCCCTATCACCCGGATGACAAGCCTAACGACATTATTGTTATTGCGGAAGCAGTACGTAAGGCCTATGAAGACGCATTAGCTAAGAATAGCCTAAATAGGATTAGGTTTTGCGCAGAGCTTGGACGATACATGCTGGGCCCTTACGGTTGTCTTGTCGCGACGGCTATTCACAAAAAAGATATTTATAAACGGTATATCGGGTTGGACGCATGCGCTGTGAATTTGATGCGTCCCGCTATGTACGGGGCGTATCATCACATAACCGTCATTGGAAAGGAAAACTTGCCGCATGACTGCGTTTATGATATAACTGGATCGTTATGCGAGAATAATGATAAATTTGCCATTGACAGAAAACTCCCCGAGATTGAAATCGGCGACCGTATTATCATACACGACACTGGGGCGCACGGGTTTGCCATGGGATACAACTACAATGGAAAACTGCGTTCTTCAGAGCTTCTGCTTCGCTCTGACGGAAAAGTCGAGTTAATCCGCCGCGCGGAAACCCCTGAAGATTATTTTTCAACATTAGATGTTACTGGATTTTGGGGCAAAACGGAAGATGCACAAAAGGGGAGTTCTTTGATAATTGACGATAAGTTGATTGGGTATTTAGAGGATTTATCCTGCCTTACACTTTCGGATGTTGAAAAAGAGCGTTTGCCGGGTGACTTAGAAAAAATCCTGAATTATATGGAACGCCTTAGTGAGCTTGATACCGACGGGGTGCCCGAGCGAAGCCACCCGTTTGACAACGTGAACGCTTTTCGGGACGATATTACAAAAGCATCGTTTGACCGGGAGCTTATATTGAAAAACGCGCCGGACAGAAACATAGAAACATTTATCGCACCAAAGACGGTTGAATAATTACATTATGGGGGTTCAGCAAAATGATTAAGAAAATAGTATTGGCGTATTCCGGAGGCCTGGATACAACGGTGATTTTGCCGTGGCTTAGAGAAAATTACGAGGGCTGTGAGATTATCGCCTGTTGCGTTGATATCGGGCAAGTTCAGGATTATAAGGAAATGGAAGAAAAAGCGATTAAGATAGGCGCGGATAAGGTGTATGTCATAAACGCCAGGGATGAGTTTATGACAGATTTCATATATCCTATGGTCAAGGCGAACGCAGTTTATGAGAGCAAATACCTTCTTGGCACATCCGTTGCGCGTCCATTGATTGCGAAAAAACTTGTTGACATAGCTCTTGCTGACGGAGCTGAAGCGATCTGTCATGGGGCGACGGGCAAAGGCAACGACCAGATACGCTTCGAGCTGACAGTAAAAGCGTTCGCGCCCTGGCTTACAATCATCGCTCCATGGCGCATATGGGACATAAAGTCCCGCGAGGACGAAATGGAATATCTGCAAAAACGCGGGCTTCCCGTTCCCATGAAAAGGGAACAGAGCTACAGCCGTGATGACAACCTATGGCACATGAGCCATGAGGGGCTGGAACTTGAGGATCCGGCCACCGAGCCGAATTACAGGCATCTGCTGCAAATATCCGTTCCGCCAGAAGATGCGCCGGATACCCCCGAATATGTGGAACTTGATTTCGAGAACGGTATTCCCGTAACAATCAACGGAAAAGTTATGCCGCCTGTTGCTTTAATGGAGGAACTGAATAAAATCGGAGGCAGAAACGGCGTTGGCATCGCTGACATTGTAGAAAATCGAGTCGTGGGCATGAAGTCGCGCGGCGTGTACGAAACGCCGGGCGGCACAATTCTATATGCGGCGCACAAAGAACTGGAAAGCCTGTGCCTTGACCGTCAAACAGAGGTTTTTAAAGCTGTTGTCGGACATGAGCTGGCAGAGCTTATTTATACCGGCGAATGGTATACGCCGCTTAGGGAAGCGTTATCGGCTTTTGTCGATAAAACACAGGATGTAATCACAGGCTCTGTCCGGCTAAAACTATATAAAGGCAACATTATACCAGCGGGGATTACATCGCCATACTCGTTGCACAGCAAGGAGCTTGCAAGCTTTACAACTGGCGATTTGTATGAGCATAAGGACGCGGAAGGCTTTATTAATTTGTTGGGGCTTCCGATGACCGTTCGGGCGCTGATGAGAAAGCACAACGAGGAGGGCAGCACGTGAAATTATGGGGAGGGCGGTTTTCGGGAAAGACGGATGTGACGGCAGATGCGTTTCATTCGTCATTGCCGTTTGATAAAAGGCTTTACAGACAGGATATAAATGGCAGCATGGCCCATGCTGAAATGCTCGGCAAACAAGGGATTATTCCAAAACAGGATGCCGAACTGATAATAGCCGCGTTAAATGACATCTTAACAGATATTGAAAGAGGCTCGTTAACAGATATTAAGGGCGGCTCGCTAACGGATAATGAAAGCGGCTCGCTAACAGATATTAAGGGCGGCTCGCTGTCGCTGGACACTTGTGCCGAAGATATTCATTCCTTCGTTGAGTCAGAACTCATATCGCGCATCGGAGACGCTGGCAGACGGTTGCACACTGGCAGAAGCCGGAACGATCAAGTCGCCCTGGATATGCGGATGTATGTTAAGGATGAAATAGATGAGATACACACCTTAATTATAAACTTGCTTGAAGCGTTGTTGACGGCGGCAAAACAGCATACGAAAACAATAATGCCAGGGTTTACCCATATGCAAAAGGCACAGCCTATTACGTTGGCGCATCACCTTATGGCATATTTTCAGATGTTTAGACGCGATTATAAAAGGCTAGGAAACTGCCGTGAGCTGGCCGACGAAATGCCGCTCGGATCCGGCGCGCTCGCCGCAACCACTTATCCTCTTGACCGGGAATTTGTTATGGAAAAACTCGGTTTTTCCGCAATAACCAAAAACAGCCTCGATGCCGTATCCGATAGGGATTTCTGTGTGGAGTTTGTGTCCTGCCTATCCATCGTCATGATGCACCTCAGCCGTTTTTGCGAGGAGCTTATATTATGGTCTACCGACGCTTTTGATTTTGTGGAGATATCTGACTCTTACGCAACAGGTTCTTCAATAATGCCACAAAAAAAGAATCCCGATATGGCGGAGCTGATCAGGGGCAAGACGGGGCGTGTTTACGGCAGTCTTACAGGGCTGTTGACAACGATGAAAGGCTTGCCGCTTGCGTACAACAAGGATATGCAGGAGGATAAGGAAGCCGTGTTTGATGCCACTGACACTGCGAAATCGTGTTTGTCCGTTTTTTGCGGGATGCTCCAAAGCATAGGCTTTAAACCGAATAAAATGTATAAAAGCGCGATGGGCGGTTATACCAACGCCACCGATGCGGCAGATTGGCTAGTTAAAAAGGGAGTGGCCTTCAGGAATGCCCACGAGATTATTGGCAAACTTGTCCTGTACGCCATTGACAAAAAAACATCCCTGAACGATCTAACTCTTGATGAATTAAAAAGCGTTTCTGATATGTACGCCATTGACAAGAAAGCGTCTCTGAACGATCTAACGCTTAACGAACTAAAAAGCATGTCTAATATATTTGATGAAACGGTTTACGAAGCGATTTCGGTTGAAGCCTGCGTCAACGCGAGAAATATACCAGGCGGCCCGGCTGAAAGCACTGTGTTAAAAGAAATTGAAAATTCAGAAAAGTGGTTGAAAGAGCAATGTTAAGGTTTATTGAGGCAGAAAAAATCACCCAAGCTGTCACAGAGCTTTGTGTTAAGGCAAACACCTGTATCGGTGCGGACATAAAACAAGCGCTAAATAAAGCACGGATTCTTGAAACGTCGCCACTTGCCCTTACAACACTGGACACGCTTTTGGAAAACGCGGACGCTGCGGAGCGTGAAAAGCTGCCGCTCTGTCAGGATACGGGAATGGCAGTCGTATTTGTTTCAATCGGTTCGGACGTTCATATAAACGGCGATGTTGACGCGGCTATAAACGAAGGCGTCCGGCGCGGCTATAAAGAGGGTTATTGCAGAAACAGCGTAGTACGCGACCCAATAAACCGCATTAATACTGGCGACAATACGCCCGCCGTAATTTACTATGATTTCATTCCGGGCAACAAACTGCGCATAACAGTCGCGCCAAAGGGCTTCGGCAGTGAGAATATGAGCGGCGTTCGTATGCTAAACCCGTCCGACGGGCTTAGCGGCGTGGAAAGCTTTATCGTTGAAACAGTCCGATCTGCCGGAGCAAATCCCTGTCCACCAATAATAGTAGGCGTAGGAATAGGCGGGACTATGGAAAAAGCCGCGCTGATGTCAAAACAGGCATTGCTGCGCGAGGTGGGCGGCGTTCACACCGATTCTTCTGGGGCTAAGGAGGTGGGCGGCGTACATACTGATTCTTCTGGGGCTAAGGAGGTGGGCAGCATTCACACTGATTCTTCTGGGACTAAGGAGGTGGGTAGCGTTCACACTGATTCTTTTTGGGCTAAGGAGGTGGGCGGCGTCCACACTGATTCTTCTGGGACTAAGGAGGTGGGTAGCGTTCACACCGATTCTTTTTGGGGTGAGATGGAAATTAAGCTACTAAAACGCATAAACGAGTTGGATATAGGCCCCGCCGGCTTCGGAGGCAAAACTACTGCTTTGGGTGTGCATATTCTGACATATCCCACACACATCGCAGGCTTGCCTGTTGCCGTTAATATTGGCTGCCATGCGACGCGGCATAGGACGGTGACAATGTGACAAAAATTACAGCGCCTATTTCAGATGAGATAATAAAAACTTTGCGCACGGGCGACCATGTTTTGCTGTCAGGCAATATATACACCGGAAGGGATACTGCGCATAAACGCATGATCCAATTGCTTGCTGACGGAAAACCTCTGCCTTTTGGTGTGAGCGGGCAAGCTATATACTACGCTGGCCCGTGTCCCGCGCCACCCGGCAGGGCTATCGGTTCTGTCGGCCCTACCACAAGCGGGCGTATGGATACATTTGCGCCCCGGCTGATACAAGAGGGTTTGCGTATTATGATTGGCAAAGGGTCAAGAAGCGAACTGGTAGTTGACGCCATACGCAAGTTTTCAGGCCTTTACTTAGCCGCCATAGGCGGCGCAGGCGCATTGATGGCGTTATGTGTGGAACGTGCCGAATTAGTTGCTTTCGAGGACTTGGGGCCGGAGGCGGTATATAAGTTGACTGTTCGTGATATGCCGCTTGTTGTCGCAGTGGATTGCGAAGGCGGCAACATATACGATAGACAATGATTCAGGGGGGTTTATACGATAGACAATGATTCAGGGGGGTTTATACGATTGGACTACGCATTGGAATCCTTGAAAAAGCATTATGAATGGAATGGAAAAATAGAAATAATCAGCAGGGTACCTGTCAATACCCGTGAAGACCTGTCTTTGGCATATACACCAGGAGTTGCAGAGCCTTGCCTTGCTATTCAAAAGGATTTAAACAAAAGCTACATGCTAACCCGACGATCAGATTTAGTCGCAATCGTAACCGATGGCACAGCTGTGTTGGGGTTAGGCGATATTGGACCGGAAGCGGCGATGCCTGTCATGGAAGGAAAAGCTGTTCTTTTTAAAGAACTGGGCGGCGTGGACGCTGTCCCGCTGTGCATACGTTCCCGCGATGTTGACGAGATCGTCAACACGGTGCGTTTATTGGCAGGGAGCTTCGGTGGAATTAATCTGGAGGATATATCAGCTCCCAGATGCTTTGAAATTGAACGACGGCTGAAAGAATGCTGTGACATTCCCGTGTTTCACGATGATCAGCACGGCACGGCAATAGTTGTACTAGCGGCGGTAATAAATGCGTTGCGCTTTACTGGGAAAAAGATAGATAATATTTCTGCCGTAATAAACGGCGCAGGGGCGGCGGGGATTGCGACAGCCCGGCTTTTACATAATTGCGGCATATCCAACATTGTTCTGTGCGACCGCAAGGGAGCGATACATAAAAGCCGAAACGATTTGAACACAGAAAAACAGCAAATAGCCGAGATAACTAATCTTGAACGTAGGACTGGAACTCTCGCGGAGGTAATGTACGGCGCCGATATTTTTATTGGTGTGTCAGCGCCGGGATGTGTATCTCAAGCGATGGTGGAAAGTATGAACAAATCCCCTATTGTATTTCCCATGGCAAACCCAACCCCAGAAATTACGCCGGAATTAGCGAAAGCGGGCGGCGCGGCTATTGTAGGAACAGGGCGCAGCGATTTCCCGAATCAAATAAATAACGCGATTGCTTTCCCTGGCGTATTCAGAGGGGCGTTAAACGCACACGCTTCCGATATCAACGAAAAAATGAAGATAGCCGCGGCGTACGCTATTGCCGATTATATCAATGAAGACGAATTGAAGGAAGACTATATGATACCAAGCCCACTGGACCGAGCGGTCGCAGCCTCAATAGCCGAAGCTGTAGAAAAAGCGGCTGTGGACAGCGGTGTTTCGAGGAAAAATCAATTGTAGGCATAGCCAGAACTGTAGAAAACGCGGCTGTTGACAGCGATGTTTCGAGGAAAAATCAATTGTAGGCATAGCCAAAGCTGTAGAAAAAGCAGCCGTGGACAGCGATGTTTCGAGGAAAATTTAATTTTAGGCTGCGGTGTTTCTAGGAAAATTCAGTTGTTGACAGCGGTGTTTCGAGAAAATCTTATTGTAGGCGAGGCGGTAAATATTATGTCTAAAAAAGTCTATTGTGATTTTGTGGAAAAAACCTTTCATGGTTTTGAAGAAAAAACCTTTCACGGTTTTGAAGAAAAAACCTATCATGGTTTTGTAGAAAAAGTCCATCATGATTTTGAAGAAAAAGTCTATCGTTGCTTTGTAGAAAAAAAGCCAGGATTTGATGTGGCGGCAAAAGCTCTGCAATCCGAACTGTCAGATGTATTGGGAATAAAAAATCTGAATATCCGTATCTTTAACCGTTACGATATTCAAAATCTGCCGCAGGACAAATGGCCAGTCGTTATGGATACTGTGTTGAGCGAACCGATGTGTGATAATTGTTACGAGAATAGCTTGCCATCATTCGAAAACGGCGTACGGTTGTTGTGTGTAGAGCCTTTGCCCGGACAGTATGACATCCGCTCTGACTCATGCGGGCAATGCGTTCAGATGCTGTTGGGCGGAGAGCGCCCTTCAGTGAGGACAGCTCAGGTTTATGCAATAAAGAATGTTGCCGAATCTGATTTTAAGCGCATAAAGGGGTATATTGTTAATCCATTGGAGAGCCATGAGACTTCTTTGGCTAAACCAAATACGCTATTAATAGACGAAAACAAAGCGCCTGAGAATGTACCAGTAATAAGCGGTTTCATCAAACTGGATGCCAAGGCGTTGGACGAACTGAGGCTCCGACTCGTACTGGCAATGTCGTTTGCGGACTTTGCTATGATTCAAGAATATTTTTTCAGTGAACAGCGTGACCCAACGCTTACCGAAATCCATGTAATAGACACATATTGGTCGGATCATTGCAGGCATACGACATTTGGCACAATCATTGAATCTGTCGATATTCAGGACGAGCGCGTGCAAAAGGCATATGATTTGTTTTTATCGGTCAACGGCGATAAACCAGTAACATTAATGCGTATCGCAACAGCCGCAATGCGGCACCTCAAGGAACAGGGCAAACTGCCGATGCTTGATGTTTCAGATGAAAACAATGCCTGCACCGTGCGCGTAAAAGCGGATTTCGCTCATGGGCAGGAGGATTGGCTGTTGTTCTTCAAGAATGAAACACACAACCACCCGACAGAAATTGAGCCGTTTGGCGGCGCATCAACCTGTATAGGCGGCGCAATTCGCGATCCTCTTTCCGGGCGGGCGTCTGTATATCAGGCAATGCGTATTTCGGGCGCGGGCGACCCGACAAAACCAATTAAAGACACATTGCCCGGCAAACTCCCACAACGCAAGCTTACCGTAACTGCCGCCGAAGGGTTCAGCTCATACGGCAACCAAATCGGACTTGCCACAGGCTATGTGAAAGAAATATATCATAACGGCTATATTGCCAAACGCCTTGAAACTGGCGCGGTAGTCGGAGCGGCACCGTTATCGTCGGTTCGTAGGGAATGCCCCAAGCCTGGCGATGTGGTAATGTTGCTTGGCGGCCGTACAGGCAGGGATGGAATCGGCGGAGCTACAGGATCGTCTAAAACACATGGCACCGAAACGGTGTCCAAGAGCGCTTCCGAAGTCCAAAAAGGCAATGCGCCGGAGGAACGCAAACTCCAACGACTTTTCAAAAACCCGGACGTAACAAAACTGATTAAACGGTGCAACGATTTCGGCGCTGGTGGCGCGGCTGTGGCAATAGGCGAGCTGGCCGAAGGCGTACAAATTAACCTTGACGCCATGCCTGTCAAGTATAACGGATTGGACGGCACGGAGCTTGCGATTTCAGAATCTCAGGAGCGTATGGCGGTAGTGGTGGGCGAATCCGATTTACAGGCTTTATTGCATCATGCCAATACAGAAAATATTGAAGCGTCTGAAGTTGCGCACATAACTGACAACAAGCGCCTTTCAATGATATGGCGCGGGCAAATGATAGTTGATATTGACAGGGGGTTTTTAGATAAGAACGGCGCGGAGCGTTATGCGGCTGTTTATGTTCCACCCACACACAATATTGAAATGCCGCCGTCTGACACGCTTCTTTCAGAAAAGTTTAAACAGCTTGCAGGAGATTTGAATTTTTGTTCGCAAAAAGGGCTTGTGGAACGCTTTGACAGTTCGATTGGCGCCGCGAGCATTTTCATGCCATACGGCGGCAAGTACGCTCAGACCGAAACACAGGTTATGGCAGCGTTGCTTCCTGTTGTAGACACAAGCACAGCTTCGGTTGTGGCGACACAACCTCCTGCGGCAGACACATGCACAGCTTCGGTTATGGCATACGGTTTTGATCCGCATTTCACAGAAGTGGATCCATTCGGCGGCTCGACATACGCGGTGGTGGCTTCTGTAGCCAAGCTAATAGCGTCGGGCGTCAGAATGGATTCAATACACCTCTCATTACAGGAATACTTCCCGCGCTTAAACGACGACGCAACCCGGTGGGGGCTGCCGTTCTCCGCACTGCTCGGGGCGTTTTCCGCGCAGATGGGTCTCCGCATAGCGGCGATAGGGGGAAAAGATTCTATGTCCGGCAGTTTCGGGGATTTGGGTGTGCCGTCTACGCTCATATCTTTCGCTGTA
>Ga0099364_10007521_pt1 | contig 15524 bp, 15 predicted proteins | sample TergutTh196P3_FD_73070 | JGI IMG/M metagenome (GOLD analysis project Ga0099364, IMG submission 73070) | Microcerotermes parvus P3 segment gut microbial communities from Pointe-Noire, Republic of the Congo - Th196 P3 | ecosystem: Host-associated > Arthropoda: Insects > Digestive system > Gut ... | reverse complement strand
GGGGGGGGGGGGGGGGGGGGGGGGGGGGGCGGCAGCCCGCAAATCCCGCACGCCCGCCACACAAGCCTTGCGTACCTTGCGGGCGAACACAGTTCGCCCCTACCATGTTAAAATTATTAACCACAGAAAAATTTTTTCGGCGTAGGGGCGAACTGTGTTCGCCCGTAAAGTTTTGTCGGTTGTGGGGGATTTGCGGACGCGCACTGCGCGCCCCTACATCACAACAGCAAAACCCCTACCGCACCTCGCACCTCGGGCGTATAGCAATATTATTTTCAAATAGAAAAGCCTTCAACTCCGCAACCGAGTAATTTTTTTCGAGCCGCGGCGAGTAGAGCATACTGCTGATTATTGCCGCGCCCGCCTGTGTTTGTGTGAACAAATCCCGCAAATGCTCCGGTAAACCCGCGCCGCCCGAAGCGATTAGCGGTACGGATAATGCGCCGTCTGCAAGTTTCATCAAGTCAAGGTCGTAGCCCGCCAAAGTCCCGTCGTTGTCGATGCTGTTCAGGCAGATTTCGCCTGCACCGAGCGACTGCCCGCGCTTCAGCCATTCGAGGGCATCCATGCCTGTGGCAAGTTTCGCACCGTCCACGAAAACCTCGTAGCCGCTTGGGGTCTTGCCCGTGCGCTTGACCTGCGTTGACAAAACAATGCACTGCGAACCGAATTCCCGCGCGCCTTGTGCGATAATATCGGGATTTCTCACAGCCATTGAATCCACGCTAATCTTCTCCGCGCCCGCCTTCAACGCCTCGTACATGTCGCCCAAATCTTTAATCCCGCCGCCGACTGTGAAAGGTATAAACACGCATTTTGCGACTTTTTTGACGGTCTCGATGTCAATCCCGCGCCGCTCGGAACTGGCGGTTATATCGTAGAAAATCAGCTCGTCAATGTCGCTGTCGTACATGGCTTTTGCTAAGTCCTCGGCGGGCGCGACGTCTATGTTGTCGTGGAATTGCACGGCCTTTGTAACCCTGCCGTCGATTATGTCAAAACAGGCGATTAATCGTTTGGTTAACATCCGACCACCTCCAATTCAAGGAATTCCCGCAGTAACGCAAGCCCTGCCTCGCCGCTTTTCTCTACGTGGAACTGTGTCGCGTAAATATTTTCGCGGCTGACCGCCGCCGCAAATTCGCCGCCGTAATCGGCAGTCCCCCACAAGTCCGACTTGTTATTCGGCACTGCATAATAGGAATTTACGAAGTAAAAATAATCGCTCTTGCACTTAATTGCACTATTTGAATTGCCCGAAAACTGCACCTGATTCCACCCCATCTGCGGCACTCGCAATCTCGCGGTATCGAACTTTACTACCCGCCCTTTCAGCCAACCGAGACACTCGGTATCGCCCTCCGCGCTGTGTTCAAAAAGAATCTGCAAACCCACGCAAATCCCCAGAAACAGGGTCTTTTTATGTAGCACAGCAGTCTCCAAAACCTCGAGTAAACCCAAAGCCCGCAATGAATCCATAGTAGCTTTCGCGCTGCCCACGCCCGGCAAAATTATGTGGGTCGCGCCACGCAAGTCGTCCGCAGTCTCGGCGAAATCCGCGCTGTACCCCAAATGTCGCACGGCGTGAAGCACGCTCGGTGCGTTGCCGGCTTTGTAGTTGATGATTTTAATTTTCATACGTTTTCAGTATCCCTTCCGCGACTTCGCGCTTGGTGCTACGCATATCCATGGCTTGCTTTTCGATATAGCGATGGGCCTCTTTTTCGTCCATGCTCATATACGAAATCAGTATACATTTCGCGCGGTCAACAATGCGTATATCCTCGATTTTTTGTATAAGTTTTTTGTTCTCGTCTTGCACTCGCCGTATGCGTTTGCGGGCCGACTTCGCAAGAGATAAAGCCGACCAGAAAACCGTCTTGTTGACCGGCTTTGCAATCGTAAGTACTCCGTCGTCTTCGCATATCGCCGACACCGCATCAAAGAACTCGCTCTTGACAATCAGGATTACCTGCGCCAAGTTTTTTGAAGCGACATAGCGTGAGAAATTCTCGCCCGACTCGTCGCGGAGCGGCGCGTTGACTAAGACCAAGTCGAAGTCGCGCTCTAAGAGCAGTCGGCGGGCTTCGCCGCAAGAACCCAGGGCGGTAATCTTGCCAATCCCCGCCATATTTAATAAGTCGCTGAAAAAGGTAACGCCTTTCTCAACCTGCGAAACTATTAACGCGCTTTCCACCTTAAATCACCCACTCAATCAAATAATAATGCAGAATGCAGAATGCAGAAATAAATAAATTTACAAACCGCATACCCGCCGGAAACCTACTTTAAAACCAAAATATTTCTGCATTCTGCATTCTTATTTCTGCATTATCCTGCGTTCTGCATTTTTATTTCTGCATTTTTCAGCGTTATATAACGCTGAAGAAATTCTCTCTGCTTTGGGGTTCGGATTCTTTTAGGGTGATGTATTTTTGTAGGAGGTCGTTGCCTATTGTGGTTCTGACAAGGAAACTGTTTTTTGCCAAGTCGAGGGCTTTTTCCAAGCTGTCGGGGAGCAGTTGCAGCTTGCTTGTGACGGCGGTGTCGGCGGTGTATAAATCCGCGTCTACTGCGGGGGGGAGCGCGGTTTTGCGCTCGATGCCGTCAATTCCTGCGGCGATGAGCAGTGCAAATGAAAGGTACGGGTTCATGGACGGGTCGGGTGAGCGCAATTCCATGCGGGTTTTCTCGCCGAACGCCGCCGGGATTCTGATTAACTGCGAACGGTTTTGGTGCGACCATGAGACGTATTTGGGCGCGTCGAAATTCCCGAAACGCTCGTAGGAATTGGCGAGTGGGTTCAAAAACGCGGTGATTTCGGGGGTTTTCTCGAGTATGCCCGCGATGAAACTTTCGGCTATATCAGAATGGCCCTCGCCGATATTCTTGAAGATATTCAGGCCGTTTTGTGCAATTGAGAGATTGACGTGCATACCGCTCCCTGCGGCATCGGGCAGGGGCTTGGGCATGAAAGATGCGTACAAGCCGTTCCGCGCCGCAATCGCCTTGACAACCGACTTGAAAGTTTGCAGGTTGTCCGCGCTTGTAAGCGCGTCGTCAAATTTGAAGTCGATTTCGTTCTGGCCGGGGCCTTGCTCATGGTGAGAGGTCTGCGGATTTATGCCCATTTCCTCGAGAATAAGGCAGATTTCGCGGCGAATGTCACCGCAACGGTCGAGCGGGGCGATGTCCAAGTACCCGCCTTTGTCGAGGGTGGTTTGGGTCGGTTCGCCGTCGTCGTCTGTCTTAAAGAGGTAAAACTCGCACTCCGCGCCGATTTTGCAGTTGTAGCCCATTTTTTCGGCCTTTTGGGTCACGGTCTTGAGTATGGCGCGGCTGTCGTGGGAATACGGCGTGCCGTCGGGGTTTTTGATGTCGCAGTAGAACCGCGCAACCCGCCCCGGCCCCGGCCGCCACGGCAGTACCATGAGCGATGCGGGGTCGGGGATTAAAAACAAGTCCGACTCGGTAACATCGCGGAAGCCGCGAATCGAGTGTGCATCAAAAGAAACGCCATGCTCAAACGCAGACGGCAGAACGTCCGCCATGATTGAAATGTTCTTCTGCACACCAAACAAGTCACAAAAATTAAGCCGAATAAACTTAATTTCATTCTCCTTAACAAATTCCAAGACTTCGCTTGCAGTACTGTTCATAATATAACTCCTTTTGAATAAATGATAATGCAGAATGCAAAATGCAGAAATAATTTAATTTTTAAGAAGGCATCCGACGGAAATAAACATCGTAATTCTATTTATTTCTGCATTCTGCATTCTTATTTCTGCATTCACTCAACGGTTACGCTTTTGGCGAGATTGCGCGGTTTGTCTATGTCTAAGCCTTTTTCTAAGGCGACGTAGTAACTGAAAAGTTGCAGTGCGATTGCCGAGAGGGACGGCGAGAACAGCTCGTAGCAGTCGGGCAAGGGTATATCCGATTCGGCGCAATTCCCCACGAGAATGACCTTCGCGCCCCTGCTTTGCACCTGCTCTACGTTGCTCATTATTTTGCCGTGCAGGGTTTTGCAGTTGGCAATCGCCACGACCAAAGTCCCGTCTTCAATCAGCGAAATTGTCCCGTGTTTCAACTCGCCGCCCGCGTATGCCTCCGAGTGTATGTAGGAAATTTCTTTGAGCTTCAGCGAGCCCTCGAGCGCGATTGCGTAATCTATGTTTCTGCCTATGAAAAATATGCACTTGTGGCGGGTGCAATGTTGTGCGAGTTCGCGGATTGCCTCTGCTTGCTTTAGGATTTCCGCGACTTTTTCGGGTATCGCCTCGATTTCGGGGAGCAGGTCTTCCCGCCCCGAAAACCGCACCGCCATCATATAAAGTACTATCAACTGTGCCGAAAACGCCTTGGTAGTCGCGACCGCGATTTCGGGGCCTGCGGCGGTGTAAATGCGGTAGGCGGCCTCTTTTGCAAGGGTGCTGCCGATTACGTTGACGATTGCGAAGGTGTCGGCGTGTTTCGCCTTGGCTTCGCGCATTGCCGCTATGGTGTCGGCAGTTTCGCCCGACTGGCTGATGAGTATAACCAACGATTTCTCATCAATTACCGCATCTTTATAACGAAATTCACTCGCCAATTCGACCTCAATGCAAGGAAATCGACAAAGCCTTTCAAAGACGTACTTCGCGACAACTCCAGCATTGTACGCCGAGCCACATCCGACAATCACTATTTTATTATAACGTGTAATTTCAAAATTATCAAGTGTTTTTTTATTTTCTCCCTCACTCAGCAATGAATTTATGGTATCGCGTAAAATTTTCGGTTGCTCCTTAATTTCCTTGAGCATGAAATGCGCCTCGCCACCCTTTTCGGCATCGCCGACGCTCCATGTGACCGTCTCGAGGGTCTTGGCAATCGGCGCACCGTCAACGCCGTAAAACTCCACGCGGTCTTTGTATAGCAGGGCGATTTCGTGGTCTTCGAGGTAGTAAATTTTATTTGTGTGCTTTAAGACCGCGGGTATGTCCGAGGCGATAAAATTCCCGTGTTCCGAAACGCCGATAATCAGCGGGTTGTCTTTCTTGACCGCCACGAGCAAGTCGGGCCGGTCGCAGAGCATAATTCCCAGCGCGTATGAGCCTTTGAGGCGGCTTGTGAGTTTTGTGACGGTCGTGAGAATATCGCCGTCGTGGTAATATTCCGCAAGCTGTGCGATTACTTCGCTGTCGGTCTCTGATACGAAGTTCGCGCCTTTTGCTTGCAGGTCTTCTTTCAGTTCCTTGTAATTTTCGATGATGCCGTTATGTACGATTGCGATTTTGTTATTACCACTGACGTGCGGGTGGGAGTTGACGTCCGAAGGCTCGCCGTGGGTAGCCCACCGCGTATGACCTAACGAACAATTGACAATTGACAATGGATAATGGACAATTGTTTTGGATATAAGCTGTTCCAGCGCGGTTATTCTGCCTTTGCATTTTTGCACGTTGATACTGCCCTTGCCGAAAATCGCAATCCCCGCCGAGTCGTACCCGCGGTATTCTAATTTCTTCAAGCCTTCGATGATAAGCGGGACGGCGTTTTGACTTCCTGTGTAACCGATAATGCCGCACATAAGCAGTCCTCCTAAATATAAAGACGTTCACCACACAGCACGGACAAGCGGCGCAACGCCGTCTTCCGTGCTATCTGATGAACGCCCTTGTTCAACACTATATATTATATTACATGAATTCGGATTTGTCAATAGTTTTTTGAAATAACTTTGAAAATATAAGCTACTACCACAAAATATTCAGCCATGGGAGGGTATCAAAGGCGGGGTCGCTTGTGATAAGTGTGAAATTATCTTTGAACGCTTGTGCTGCTAACAATCTGTCGAACGGGTCGCGGTGTGACCAGTCAAATTTGCCGGCAAAATGGGCGTGAACGGCAGTTATCGGCAGTTCGTATACACCGAACGCCTTTATCACATCAAGGTAATTCTCGGCAACGTAATTATATTCGGGCAACTTGCCGATACGGTGCTTGTATAAAATCTCATACGCGCTCACAGCCGATACGTATTTTTCGACATTAGCATCACTTAAAGCACTCTTTGCCCCCTCGCTCAATGCTATAGTCGGTCAGTTTAAGAATGGTTGAAGGATTTGCGCGGATTTTTGTCGTCATACAAGGCAAAAATTTTCGTAATGCTTTGTGCATTGCGAAAATTTTTAACGCAGTATGGCGGCAAAAAGACCGCAAAGACAAGACTATTCTTAAACTGACCGACTATAATCTTTTTGCATAGCCCAAAGGAGCGCGTGAGTATCAAGCAAGTATTTCACAGTCCCCATGCTTGTAAGTCCTCCTCGGGTAACGGCTCGAAAAAGCCGTTCGGCAGTGGCGGCAGGTCGAGAAAGCCGAGCTTTAATTCTTGTTTGGGCTTTTCCGAAACATCGGCAGTGTCTGAGGGCATAATTATAATATCCACTCGTTTATTGCGAAGGGACGGCGGAAGGTTCATGAAAACACTATTAAAATCAGCCAAGTCAGCCGTGCTTACGGTTTGACGAACAAATTCCATTTTTACAACCCCCAATAAAAATTTTTGCACTTAAATTATACCATATATAATACATAGCTGTCAACGATTCTACTAAATTTTTTTCAAAATTTCAAAAAAAATACTTGACAAATCTGTCAGATTGCTGTATAATGATAATTGAAATTGAACAAAGGCGTTCATTATGCGATAGTTTTGCTATCTCATGATGAACGCTTATTTTATTTTGCGGGAGGTACACCGTATGCAACGAGAGGGACAAGTCAGGATACCGTCGGGGTGCGCTATTTCGGGCGTGATTGACAAGACGGGCAGGCGAATGAGCGGCGAGGCGATAATTAAGTCGATTGCTGTGATGCACGAGCGTTCAAACGGCTTGGGCGGCGGCTTTGCGGCTTACGGGATTTACCCCGAATACAAGGATTTCTACGCTTTTCATATATTTTACGAGACTTCGGCAGTCAAGCGCGATTGCGAGGATTTTTTGGAGCGGCACTTTGATATTATCAACCTCTCGAAAATCCCCACTCGTAAAATCAAGGAAATCACAGACGAACCGCTGATTTGGCGTTACTTTGTGACACCGCTCCCGACAAAACTTTCCGATAGTCAGCTTGACGAGCGGGAGTTTGTCGCTAAGTGCGTGTTTAGGGTCAACACGAGATTCGACGGGGCTTACGTCTTCTCGAGCGGTAAGAACATGGGGGTCTTCAAGGCGGTCGGTTATCCCGAGGATGTCGGGCGGTTTTACAAGCTTGAGGATTACGAGGGCTGGTGCTTCACGGCGCACGGCCGATACCCGACGAACACGCCCGGTTGGTGGGGCGGCGCGCATCCGTTTGCACTTTTGGATTACTCGGTTGTGCATAACGGCGAAATTTCCTCCTACGATGCAAACCGCCGCGCAATTGAAATGTATGGCTACAAATGCACATTGCAGACCGACACCGAGGTCATTACATATATAATAGATTATCTGCACCGAAAAAAGCAGTTGTCGTTTGAGGAGATTGCCGCAGTGATTGCCGCGCCGTTTTGGCAAACTATAGAACGCATGGACACTGCCGAGCGCGAAATCCACGAATACCTCAGGGTGATGTTTTCGGGGCAGTTGATTACAGGGCCGTTTTCGATTCTTGTCGGGTTTGACAATGGTTTAATGGCTTTGAACGACCGCTTGAAACTTCGCAGTATGGTTGTCGGGGAGAAGGGCGATTTGGTTTATGTCGCAAGTGAGGAGTCGGCGATACGGCTGATTGAGCCGAGCCTTGATAAGGTCTGGTCGCCTAAGGGCGGCGAGGCGGTTGTTGTGAATCTGAACGGGGGTGGGAAATAATGGGATTGAAATTTCTTTATCCCGAATATGAAGTTGTGCGGAATTACGACCGCTGTATTTCTTGCAGGGCCTGTGAGCGGCAATGCGCGAATGAGGCGCATGAGTATCTGCAAAACGAGAACAAAATAGTCTGCGATGATGCAAAGTGCGTCAATTGTCACCGCTGTGTCTCGCTTTGCCCGACACGCGCCTTGAAAATCACTGCGAGCGGCAACACATACAAGAGCAACGCCAACTGGAGCGGGAAGACTATTGACGAGATTTACAGGCAGGCCGAGAGCGGCGGCGTACTGCTGTCGAGCATGGGCAACCCCGAAAATTACCCGGTCTACTTTGATAAGATTCTGCTGAACGCATCGCAAGTGACGAATCCGTCTATAGACCCGTTGCGTGAACCTATGGAGACGAGAATTTCGCTCGGTGCAAAGCCTTGCAAAATCGAGCGTGACGAAAATAATCGCATTGTGAATAATTTGCCGCCGCGGATTTCCATATCGATGCCTGTGATGTTCTCGGCAATGAGTTACGGCTCGATTAGCTACAACGCCCACGAGAGCCTTGCGCGGGCCGCCGAAGAACTCGGCATTTTGTACAACACGGGCGAGGGCGGTTTGCATGAGGATTTTTACAAATTCGGCGCGAACACAATCGTGCAGGTCGCTTCGGGGCGGTTCGGGGTTCACCCTGCCTATCTGAACAGCGGCGCGGCGATTGAAATAAAAATGGGGCAAGGCGCAAAACCGGGCATTGGAGGGCATTTGCCGGGTACGAAAATTATCGGCGATGTTTCAAGGGCGCGCATGATTCCCGAGGGCAGTGACGCCATTTCCCCCGCCCCGCACCACGATATTTACTCGATTGAGGACTTGCGCCAGCTTGTCTACTCGCTCAAAGAAGCGACGAATTATAAAAAGCCGGTAATCGTGAAAATCGCCGCCGTGCATAATGTAACGGCGATTGCGAGCGGGATTGCGCGGAGCGGCGCGGACATGATTGCGATTGACGGATTCAGGGGCGGCACAGGCGCGGCGCCTACGCGGATTCGCGACCACGTGGGAATCCCGGTGGAGCTTGCACTCGCGGGGGTTGACAAGCGGCTGCGGGACGAGGGCATACGCGACAATGTTTCGGTAATCGTCAGCGGGAGCATTCGCAGTGCGGCGGACGTTGTAAAAGCTGTGGCACTCGGCGCAGACTGCGTTTATATCGCTTCGGCGGCTCTAATTGCAATGGGTTGTCACTTGTGCAGAAGTTGCCACGCGGGCAGGTGCAACTGGGGCATTGCCACCCAAGTACCCGAACTTGTCAAGCGGCTCAACCCCGATTTGGGTTACAAGCGGCTTGTCAATTTAATGACGGCGTGGGAACATGAAATCAAGGAAATGATGGGCGGCATGGGGATAAATTCTATCGAGAGTTTGAAGGGCAATCGGCTGATGCTCCGCGGTATTGGGCTGAATGAAAAAGAGTTGGAGATACTCGGAATTAAACACGCCGGAGAGTGACGGATAATTGACAATTGAAAATTGAAAATGGAAAATTAATTGGAGGTTTTTCTTGTGGAAAGAATTTTATATGTCGGCAAAACTAAGGTGATTTACGAGGGGGCGGACGACAAGACCGTGACAATCGGTTACAAGGACACTACGACCGCGTTCAACGGCGAGAAGAAACAGGAGCTTATCGGCAAAGGCAAGCTGAACGCCGCAATTTCTAATTTTATTTACAAGTATTTGACCGAAAACGGCATTGAAACTCACTTGATTGAGGAAGTTGACACGAGCAGTATTACCGCGAAAAGGGCGGAAATAATTCAAGTCGAGGTCATTGTGCGAAACGTGGCGGCGGGCTGTTTTTCCGCGAAATACGGCGTCCCCGAAGGCACAGAATTACGCAACAGTACTGTTGAATTTTGCATAAAAAGTGACACTCTCGGCGACCCTATGGTAAATGCAAGTCAAATTACCGCAATCGGCTTGGCGACTGCTGATGAGCTGAATGAGATGTCGCAAATGGCGGTGAAAATTAACGAGTTACTCTGCGAATTATTCACGAATGTGGGCATTAGGCTGATTGATTTTAAGCTCGAATTCGGCAGGTACGACGGCAGGATTATTTTATGCGACGAAATCTCACCGGATTCCTGCCGATTGTGGGAAATCGGCACGGATAGAAAGTTAGACAAAGACCGATTCCGCCGCGATTTGGGGAATGTTTTGGGGGCATACAAGGAAGTTTTAAGGAGGCTTGAAAATGTCAAGTAGTTATGAAAATCCATTGTGCAAAAGGTACGCAAGCAGTGAAATGCAGGGTATTTTTTCAGATGATGTCAAGTTTACAACTTGGCGGAAATTGTGGGTTGCTTTGGCGGAAAGTCAGCGGGAATTGGGGCTGGAAATTAGTGAGGCGCAGATTGCCGAAATGCGCGAAAATATCACCGAAATTGACTACGAAATGGCGGCTGAATTTGAACGCGAAACTCGGCACGATGTCATGGCGCACATTAAAACTTTCGGCGAGAAATGTCCGCTTGCGAAGCCGATTATTCACCTTGGCGCGACGAGTTGCTACGTCGGTGATAACACCGATGTGATTGTGCAACGTATGGCGTTATTGCAGGTGAAAAAACTGCTGATAAATGCGATTGCAAAGTTGTCAGAATTCGCAGAAACTTATAAAAATTTGCCTTGTCTTGCTTACACTCACTTTCAAGCGGCACAGCCGACAACGGTCGGAAAGCGGGCTGTACTGTGGGTTCAGGACCTGTTGCTTGACCTTGAACAGTTGGATTTCACGCTCGGCAACTTGAAACTTCTCGGTTGCAAAGGCACGACGGGGACGCAGGCAAGTTTCCTTGCGTTACTTGACAATAATCACGAAAAAGTAAAGTTGCTCGAAGAAAAAATTGCCGCAAAGATGAACTTTTCGGGGACTTTTCAAGTTAGCGGGCAGACTTATTCGCGGAAAATGGACTTTTATGTCTTGTCAACTTTGTCGGGAATTGCACAAAGTTGCTGTAAATTTTCTAATGATTTGCGGCTTTTGGCGCACTTGAAAGAGATTGATGAGCCGTTTGAAGAATGTCAAGTTGGGTCGAGCGCGATGGCGTATAAGCGCAATCCCATGCGGAGTGAGCGGATTGCTTCGCTTGCGCGGCTCGTAGTAACTACCGCGCTGAACCCCGCCTTGACGGCGGGCGGGCAGTGGCTTGAGCGGACTTTGGACGATTCCGCAAACCGCCGAATAGTTATACCCGAGGCGTTTTTGGCGACGGATGCAATTCTTTCACTTGTGATAAATATTGCAGGCGGCATGCGGGTTTTCCCTGCCGTAATCGCGAAGAATTTGGCACGGGAATTGCCATTTATGGCGACTGAAAATATTCTAATGCACTGTGTCAAAAAAGGCGGCGATAGGCAGTTTTTGCACGAGCGGATTCGTGTACATTCGCTTGCGGCAGTCGAAAAAATTAGACAAGGCGGCGAGAATGATTTGCTTGAATTTATACTTGAAGATGAAGTTTTTGACATCTCGCAACATGAGTTAAATTGCCTAATGAACGCCGAAAATTTCACGGGTAGAGCGAAAGAACAAACTGAGGAATTTCTTTGTCAAGTTAGAAATATTTTGCAGGAAAATAGCGAGTTACTTGGTGCGGAAGTGCATATAAAAGTTTAGAAACTTGACAAAATAAAACGGTGAAAAAATTTATGAAAGGTATGTTCCATGCCGCATAAAAACGGTGTTTTTTGTGCGAATTGGGGCGGCATGGTGGCGAAAATGTTAACAGCAGTTGTCGGGATTAACTGGGGGGACGAGGGTAAGGGGCGAATGGTCGATTTGCTGTCGGAAAATTATGATATAATTTGCCGTTATCAGGGCGGAAATAATGCCGGCCATACCGTCATTAATGACAAGGGCAAATTCACGCTGAACCTGCTCCCGTCGGGGGTTTTGCGCGAGAGTACAGTTAACGTAATGGGCGCGGGAATGGTGATAAATATCGAGCATCTTTGTGGGGAGATTGCGACTTTGTCAAGTAAGAACGTGAGACTTTCTCCCGAAAACTTGAAAATCAGCGATAAAGCCTTTATCTGCCTGCCTTATCACGTTGCCCAAGATATAGCGGAAGAAGAACGATTGGGCGACAAAAAATACGGCTCGACACGGCGCGGAATCGCCCCCGCTTATGGTGATAAGTACATGAAAAAAGGCGTGCGAATCGGCGACCTGCGCGACTTTGCAAGCTTGGAAGAAAAAATTAGACACATTGCAGAGTGGAAAAAAATCACTATTAAAGATATAGATTTTTTGGAAATTATGGAGTGGCTGAAAAATTTCGGCGAGATTATTCTGCCGTTTGTCACCGACACGACTGCTTACTTGACAAATTCTACTTTGAACAGTAAAAAAATTATGTTTGAAGCACAGCTCGGCGCGCTCAGGGACATTGATTACGGGATTTATCCTTACACGACTTCGTCGCAAACTTTGGCGGCGTATGCGGCAATCGGGGCGGGGATTCCGGGCGCGAAACTTGACAAAACCGTCGGCGTTATGAAGGCCTATTCAAGTTGTGTCGGCGAGGGGCCTTTTGCGGTTGAGATGAGCGGCGCGGAGGCGGAAGCCTTGCGTGAAGCGGGCGCGGAGTACGGCGCGGCGACGGGTAGACCGCGCAGAGTCGGCGGTTTTGATGTTGTTGCAAGTCGATATGGTACGCAATTACAAGGCGCAGATGAACTTGCTTTGACGAAACTTGACGTCTTGTCTTACATGGAAAAAATTCCCGTTTGTGTTGCGTACGAAGTTGACGGAAAAGTAACCGAAAGTTTCCCGTCCGGTGATGCGCTTGCAAGGGCAAAGCCGCTCTACGAGTACCTTGACGGCTTCAAGTGCGACATATCACTTTGCAGAAACTTAGACGATTTGCCGAGTGCGGCTGTCAAGTATATCGAGTTTTTAGAAAAGGCGGTTGGTTGTCCTATAAAGTACGTGTCTGTTGGTGCAGGGCGCGAAGATTATTTAATAATGAATAAGGAATAATGAATAATTTTGGTGTCGCTACGCGACGGTTTTTAGACTCTAATAACCGTGAAAAAACTATTCACGAGAGTTAAATTATTCAATTGGAAAACGTCGCCAAAGGCGACACAATAATTGTTCATTATTCACTATTAATTATTAATTATCATGAGGGGGAAAAATGAAACGAGTTTATGTTAATGAAAAGTGGTGCTTGGGGTGTCACTTGTGTGAGTATTACTGCGCTTTTGCGGGCTTTTTGGAACGTGGCGAAAATGATATGGCGCGGGCCTTGAAAACGAGCAAAATTAAGCCGCGTATTAACATCGAGGAAAAAGACGGCGTGAGTTTTGCGGTGTCATGCCGACACTGCCGCGAGCCGCTCTGCGTCAAGGGTTGCATCACCGGCGCGTTGTCAACTTTCGACGGCGTAATTACTATTAACGGCGACAAATGCGTGGGCTGTTACACTTGTATACTTTGCTGTCCTTATGGGGCGATTTCGCCGTCGGAAACGGGCGCGGTGCAGAAGTGTGAGCTTTGTGTTAAGACAATTGGAGGCACTCCTGCATGCGTAAAAGGCTGTCCAAATAACGCGATTGTTTTTGAGGAAAGGGGGTAATTTTATGAGCAAGAAAAAGTACGTCATCATCGGCAATTCAGCGGCGGCAATCGGCGCGGTTGAGGGGATTCGTCAAGTTGACAAACAGGGCGAAATTGCAATTATCACTGACGAGCCGCACCATACATATTCGCGCCCGCTAATTTCCTACTTACTGCAAGGCAAAGTAACTCGAGACTCCATGAAGTACCGCCCTGACGGCTTTTACACGGACAACAACTGCGAAATTATACACGGCACTGCAAACAAAATAGAACCTCAAATGAAGCAGGTAATTTTGAAAAACGGCGAGCGTGTAACTTATGAAAAGTTGTTAGTTGCGACGGGTTCGCGGGCTTTTATACCGCCGGTTTTTGAGAAACTTGACAACAAGTATAGTTTTATGACGATTGATGATGCGGTGAAACTTGACAAAGCGATTTCCGAGGATAGCCGCATATTAATTATCGGTGCGGGTTTAATCGGTCTAAAATGCGCCGAGGGGATTTTAGAACGTGTGAAATCCGTCACGGTTGCGGACATTGCGCCGCGTATTCTTTCGGCGGTTTTGGAAGAAGAAAGTGCTGTAATTATACAAACTCACCTTGAAAGTAAGGGCGTGCAATTCCGCTTGTCGAGCGAGATTACGGACTTTGAAAACTATGATGTTGTGGTGATTGCGGCGGGTGTGCGGCCGAATGTTGAGCTGTTGCAAGGTGTCGCGGAAATCGGGCGCGGTGTGGTTGTGAACGAGAAAAGTGAGACTTCTGCGACTGATATTTTTGCGGCGGGAGACTGCACCGAAACTGTTGATATTACCACCGGTGAACGGAAAATTATGGCGTTGTTGCCTAACGCTTACATGCAGGGTGAAGCCGCAGGAATTAACATGTCAAGTTGTGAAAAAATAAAAGTTTTTGACAAGGCGATTCCTATGAACGCGGCGGGATTTTTCGGCCTGCATGTAATCACTGCGGGGAGTTACAGCGGCGAAGTGTACATTAAAAAAACCGATGAAACTTACAAAAAATTATTCTACAGTGACAATAAATTAAACGGCTTTATACTTATCGGAAACGTAGACAAGGCGGGGATTTACACGAGTTTGATACGTGAAAAAACGCCGCTTGATTCTATCGATTTTGAGTTAGTTTGCGAGCGGCCGGGGCTGATGGCGTTCGCGAAAGAAGAACGGTTAATTAAGTTAGGAGAAGCAAAATGATTATTGATAATTGTTACGGTCAGCGGTACATCGGTTGTGCCTTGAAAGAGGGCGTTATAAAAATCAACGGCACGCCCGGAAACGCACTCGGCGCGTATTTGGACGGCGGCGTGATTAATGTTAACGGAAACGCGCAAGATGCGGTCGGTGATACCATGAATTTCGGCAAGATTATAATCCACGGAAACGCAGGCGACGCGCTGGGTTACGCGATGCGCGGCGGCGAGATTTTTGTGCGAAATAACGCGGGGTATCGCACCGGAATTCACATGAAAGAATACAGGGACAAAAAGCCCGCAATTATCATTGGCGGCAAGGTCGGGAGTTTTTTAGGCGAGTATCTTGCGGGCGGGTTGATAGTGGTTTTGGGCGGCGATTCGATTGAAGTTCCTGTGGGGAATTTCACGGGTACGGGCATGCACGGCGGCAAAATTTTTATACGCTCGGAAAGTGAATTAACGGGTCTTCCGGCACAAGTCGCGGCGGCGGTTGCGAGTGAGGAAGACTTGAAGGAAATCGAGCCGTTTGTGAGGGAATTTTGCGGGTATTTCGGCGGGGATTTTGAGGGGATTTTGCGCGGTAAATTTTATGTGTTGACACCGAATGCGAAGAATCCTTATAAGCAATTGTATACTGCGAATTAAGGGGGACGAGCGGGGGCGGTAGGGGGGTAGTAGGGGGTGGGGGTGTCCCCCAAAGCCGAGCAAGTTTCGTCACCCGCGCATATCGCTACTGAAAAAATCCGCACTGCATTTCCTGAAACTTTGTAGGTCTCAAAAGCGGCGTGAAGCCGCTCTCGTGAGAATTAAATTTTATCAACTTTTCCTGCGTTCGG
>Ga0099364_10007520_pt1 | contig 15525 bp, 10 predicted proteins | sample TergutTh196P3_FD_73070 | JGI IMG/M metagenome (GOLD analysis project Ga0099364, IMG submission 73070) | Microcerotermes parvus P3 segment gut microbial communities from Pointe-Noire, Republic of the Congo - Th196 P3 | ecosystem: Host-associated > Arthropoda: Insects > Digestive system > Gut ... | reverse complement strand
GCCGAAGTATCGGTTTGCCCGCTGCTAATCCTCATACTGAAGATTGTGGTAACGGTCATCAGTAAAGTGAAAAGGCTTACGTGGTCGCCGTAGAGGGGAATTGTGAAGGGCAAATCGAGTATTGAATCGTAAGTAGACAGGTCGGTAGCCCAAAGAAAAGATTGCTGTCGCAATTCAATGGATGTTGGGAAGAAGCGAAACATTGCAAACAGGATAGGAAATTGCAAGACCATCGGCAAACATCCGCCCATAGGACTGACGCCAAATTTTTTGTACAGAGCCATCACAGCCTGCTGGCGTTCCATTGCCTTTTCTTTTGGTATACGCTTGTTTATATCGTCAATTTGCGGTTTGAGTACGCGCATCCTTGCCGTGGACATGTATGATTTGAACGTTAGCGGAAGCAAACAAATCTTGATTATCAGGGTCATAAACAGTATGATTATCCCGTAATTGTCGATAAACCCGCCTAACCACTTAAACATTGGAATGATTATCAAACGGTTTATTCCGCGAATAATGCTTCGTCCAAGAAATACCAATGATTCAAGTCCTGCATCGTATTGTTTGAGGGTATTATAGTGATTGGGACCAAAATAGAGCGACATGGGAATGGTCTGATAATCCTGATTTGTTTCAAATCTCATTCCTATCAGCGCGTCGAATTTTTTTGTAAACCGGCTGTTTTCAGGCTGTTTTGTGAACTGCAGGTCGGCATTTGCGAAACTTTGTCCGGCTATCAATCCCCACGAAAAAAACTGCTGCTTGAACACCACCCAGTCTAAACGCATTCTTATTTCTTTACGGTCGCTATCCTTGGTTTCGCTCAATCGTTCTACATCTTCCTGATGGTATTTGTAGTGAAGCGACGTATACTGGTTTTCATTTTTCGCACCTTTTTCTTGCCGCGGCGAATAAAGTTGCCAGTCGAAGTCAAGAATGTTCTGGTTGCCTGCAATAACCTTGTTCATGTTCACCATTCGTACATCGAAACCTATCATGTAATCATCGGTTTTCATCGTATAAATGTATTCCATATATGCGTTTTCGCCGGCGTTCAGTCGCATCACCAATGTTGCAGAATCGGCGGCGACGTGTATATGCGTTTTTTCGGATTGCGGCTCAAAGTATAAATTGTTGGTTACGATGCTTCGATGATTTTGCGTAAAAAACTTAAATCCGAAAACGGTTGAATCGCCGTCGAAAAGGATTAGCGGCGATTTGTCGTATCGTTTATAGTTTTTCAGTTCCACCGAGTATGGTCGTCCGCCTTTTGTTGAAATATGTACTTTCATCACCTCGTTTTCCATAGTGATGATTTGCTCTTCGCCATCAACGGCGTCGGCAAAAGCGCCAAACCTGTCGAGAATGTCGCGCTGACGGAGCGAATCATCTGCGGCAATTTCCCAAAGCATCTCTTCGGCTTTACGTATCTCTTCCGTCAAACGCGTCTGCTCTTCTTGATTTGCGCGCAAAATTGAATCACGCTTCTGTTGCATTCGGGCTATCTCTTCCTTGGAAGGACTCGTCCAAACGCTGTATCCTATCAATATTGCCATGATTAGCAATAATCCTGTGATTGTATTTCTATCCATTACATTAATGTATTAAAAAAGGATTTTTTTTTGAGGCGCAAAAATACAAATAAAAGTAATATATTTGCACAAAAAAATAATTGAGTAACGGAATATTTTTAAAATATAATCAAAAATCGAAAATCAAAAATCAAAAACAGGCTGGCTTCCGACATCAAAAAAGGAAGTTGAAACGCTTGGCTGGGACGAATTAGACGTAATTTTGTTTACGGGCGACGCCTACGTAGACCATCCTTCGTTTGGCGCTGCCGTAATAGGTCGGTCTCTTGAGGCTGACGGTTTTCGCGTAGCCATTGTTCCGCAACCAAACTGGCGCGATGACTTGCGCGATTTCAGAAAATTAGGCGCTCCGCGTTTATTTTTTTGCGTTTCGGGCGGAGCGATGGACAGTATGATGAACCACTACACCGCCAACAAACGTCTGCGTAGCGACGATGCCTACACAGCAGGCAACATAGCCGGCTTTCGCCCTGACGATGCGGTGACGGTATACTCGCGTATTCTGAAAAAAATGTTTCCCGAAACGCCCGTAATAATAGGCGGAATTGAAGCATCGATGCGCCGCCTTACTCATTACGATTATTGGCGGGATACGCTCAAACCAAGCATTTTAGTTGAAAGCCGCGCTGATTTGTTAGTCTACGGTATGGGCGAACATGTTATCCGCAAAATAGCACATGATTTGAAAGAAGGCAAAAAAATAAACGAATTGACGGATATTCCGCAAACGGCGTTTTTAATTCAAAAATCCCAATCCACTTTTGCTCGTCATGCTGAACTTGTTTCAGCATCTCCTGAAAAGAAGGAGATTGCGGGTCAAGCCCGCAATGACGCGAAAATGCTACATTCTTTTGAGGATTGTATAAGGGATAAGAGGAAATTTGCAGAAAATTTTTGCATTTTTGAAACAGAATCGAACAAAATGCACTCAGCGTGTTTGATTGAGCCTGTTGGCGATGATTTTACAGTAGTGAATCCGCCTGAATACCGTATTGATGAGAACGACGCAGATTTTGCATTTGACCTGCCCTATACGCGCTTGCCGCATCCTCGCTATAAAAACAAAATAATACCCGCCTTCGAGATGATTAAATTTTCCATTAATATTCATCGCGGATGTTTCGGGGGATGCAGTTTTTGCACAATTTCAGCGCATCAGGGAAAGTTTATTGCAAGCCGTTCGGAGCGTTCAATACTCAACGAAGCGCGGAAAATAACACAAATGGCAGATTTCAAGGGCTATCTTACCGACTTGGGCGGTCCGTCGGCAAACATGTACCGCATGAAAGGACGCGATGCTGAAATATGTAGCAAATGCAGCCGTTATTCGTGTATCTATCCGACATTATGCAATAATCTTGACAATAGCCATTCGCCGCTATTGGACTTATACTGCAAGGTACGCAATATTGAAGGCATCAAAAAGGTCTTTATCGGCAGCGGCATTCGTTACGATCTTTTCATGGACGCCAACGGTTTTTTTAGCCGCGAACATGCTCGCTATTTCGACGAATTGGTACAACATCACGTATCGGGAAGGCTAAAAGTAGCGCCGGAACATAGCGTATCGCACGTGTTGAAGGCGATGCGAAAGCCTGATTTCGATATTTTTTTGAAAACAAAAGAAGAATTTGACCGTATCAATCGCAGCAAAAATTTGCGACAACAACTTGTACCATATCTTATTTCGAGCCATCCGGGCTGCACCCATGCCGATATGTATCAGTTAACACGCATAATGCAACAAAATCGTATCACCCCGCCCGAACAGGTGCAGGATTTTACCCCTACGCCAATGACCTTATCTTCGGTGATGTACTATTGCGGATTCAATCCGTATACAGGCAAAAAAATGTATGTAGCGCGTCAAAAGGAAGAAAAAATGAAACAAAAGGAACTGCTGTTCGCAAAAAAAATGAATTTATAAAAACTCATTTCGTTTCTATTCCAAATATGTATACCCATATAACCCTGACCGATAATTCGACAGAAACTCTTTTCCTTCTTCCGCCGTAATCATTCCTGATTTTACCGAGCCTGTCACCCATGTTTCCATCGTTCTGACGAGTTTTTTAGGGTTGTACTGCACATATTCCAACACTTCTGCAACGGTTTCGCCGTCTATTATTTTTTCAATTTCATATCCGTTATTGTTTATTGAAATATGTACTGCATTTGTGTCGCCGAAAAGGTTATGCAAATCTCCGAGTATTTCCTGATAAGCGCCCACAAGAAAAACTCCGATATAGTATGGTTCTTTTCCTTTCAGTGCATGTACCGGTAGATGATATGGATAGTTGCGGGTAGAGATAAAATTGTCTATTTTTCCGTCCGAATCGCATGTAATATCCTGCAATGTGGCGTATCGGTCGGGTTTTTCGTCTAACCGATGAAGAGGCATGATGGGAAATACCTGATCTATAGCCCATGAATCCGGTAAAGACTGAAACAATGAAAAGTTGCAGAAGTATTTATCTGACAATGATTTTGAAAGTTGTCGGAGTTCTTCGGGCGCATGTTTTGATTCGCTTGAAATAGTATGAACATCTCGTGCAATTGTCCAATACAGCCGTTCGATTTGCGCGCGCGTTTTAAGGTCAAGCAGCCCAAGACTGAACATATCTAACGCTTCTTCGCGTATTTGCTGTGCATCGTGCCACGATTCCAACATTTTAGGCTGATTAAGATTGTCCCAGACGGAATAAAGATCTTGCACAAGTTCATGCGCATCGGGCGAAATGGTTTCGTTGTCGTTCCACGATGGCAATGTGGTCGTTTCAAGCACTTCGAACACAAGAATAGAGTGATGTGCAGTAAGCGAACGTCCCGATTCGGTGATGATATTAGGATGCGGAATGTTGTGTTTATCGCTTGCATCTACTATAATAGAAATAGAATCGTTGACATATTCCTGTATAGTATAGTTTATGCTGCTTCCGCTTCTTGCCGAGCGTGTTCCGTCATAATCCACGCCAAGACCGCCGCCAATATCTACAAAATCAACATCGAAGCCCGTCAATCGTATCTGTACGTAAAATTGCGCCGCTTCGCGCAACGCATTTTTGATACGTCGTATATTGGTAACCTGACTGCCGATATGAAAATGTATCAGTCGAAGACAACTTTTCATATTCTTTTTTTCGAGGAAGTCCAACGCATCAATCAATTCGCTTGAATTTAAGCCAAATTTGCTGCCGTCGCCGCCCGATTCTTCCCATTTGCCGCTACCCATGCTTGCCAGCTTGATTCGAATACCCAAATTTGGTACAACCTTTAGACGCTTGGCAATAGTTAAAATTAACTTTAACTCGTTCAGCTTTTCAATCACCAAAAAGATACGTTTACCCATCTTTTGCGACAGCAGTGCAAGTTCGATATAATCCTCGTCCTTGTAGCCGTTGCAGATTATCATCGAATCGCTGTTGATATTGATAGCAAGCACTGCATGAAGTTCCGGTTTCGAGCCGGCTTCAAGACCTATATTGAAACGTTTGCCATGGCTAACAATTTCTTCCACAACAGGTCGCATCTGATTGACCTTAATAGGATAGATGATGAAATTCTGCGCATGATAGCCATATTCGTCGGCGGCAATCCTGAAACTGTTGAATATCTTTTCTATACGATTATCCAAAATATCAGGAAACCGCAATAATACAGGCGTTGTCACATCGCGAACCTGAAGTTCGTCTAATACTTCCTTCAAATCAACGCCTGCCTCGTCTTTTTTGGGGGTAACAACGACATTACCTTTCTCGTTGATAGAGAAATAATTCAATCCCCATCCAGCGATATTATAAAGTTCTACCGAATCATCGGTCCTCCATTTTCTCATTTTCGACACTTATATTTTCGATTATAAAAAACCGCAAAAATACAGAATGTTATTGGAATAAAAAAATTTTTTTAAGATACTTTTTGCAGATATTTATCTTCTATTTTTCGCATTTCCTGCTGTTCGGCTTCCGAATCGTCTTTGTATCCGCAAAGATGAAGTACGCCGTGAAGAATGACGCGAAGCAGTTCAGTATCAAAATCAACCCCATAAAATTGTGCGTTTTCTTCGACTGTGTCGATGCTTATGTACATCTCGCCAGAAATGATATCGCCGCTCGAATAGTCGAAGGTGATGATGTCTGTGCAATAATCGTGCTTTAGATATTTTTGGTTGAGTTCTAAAATCATTTCGTCTGACACAAACACATAACACAAACTGTCTATTGTTTTCTTTTCATCGGCTGCAACATGTTCTATTAATACTGTTATTGCACGTTTTCCTTTGAGACGAAATGCTGTTCCGTCGCTAAAAAAATTTATCTTCACTTCTTTTCCTTTTCTAATAGAAAGGTCATTTTTACAAAGCTTCCATTATTTTGAAATTCTATTGAATCAGAAAGCCTCGACATCAGAAATACGCCTCGCCCGCTCATATTTTCAATATTTTCCGGCACAGTCGGGTCTGGAAGATGTTCATAATCAAATCCTGTGCCTTCGTCTTTTACTGTCAAGATGATTTTTTTATCTTCTACCGTAAAATCCAGCTCAACGTTTTTTCTTTCATCCAGTTTATTTCCATGTGTAATAGCATTGTTGGCTGCTTCGAGCGCAGAAATCAACAAGTTACCGTATAAATCCTTGTCTATATCGTGCAAAGAAGAAAAGTCGTCTACATACTTTTCTACCAAATGAAGATTATCCGTTTTTGACGTTATAATCACTTTATTTTCCATATTTATCATTTTTCAAAAAATAACATATACAATGTGTATACGCTTTTTTTTTAAAAAGGTTTCATTTTTGCGATTTTTTTTTGAAAAAAATTTTACATCTTCGACAACCACAATTCCGGGTTAAGTTTTGTTGCTCCTTCGTGAATTTGGAACTGAAATACGGCATTTGACGCACCTCGTTCGGTATATACCTTTCCTATTGATTGTTTTGCTGTTAGTCTATCTCCTTTTTTTACTGTTACATCAACTAAATTTTGGTATACGGTGTAGTAGTTTCCATGCTGAACAAGTACAAACGTGTTTGCTCCCACAACTCCATATGCACCTACCACAACTCCATCGAAAACAACTCTTATTTCTGCGTTGGCAACCGTAGTGATGTGAATCCCGTTATTCTGATCTCTTATCGTTGGAACAAGTGGATTGGCAATGCTTCCGAATTTTCGTGTAACCGTTCCTCTTTCTACCGGCCACGGCAATTTTCCCCTATTTTCTCTGAAATTCGTTGAAATCAGACGCTCTTCCGGTGTTAATCTCTCGTAAATATTTGCTGTTGTTGTTCCGCGCCGACTTGCTTCTTCGGCTATTATCCTTTCTATCTGAAGTTGTATTTGTCGTTCTTTTTGCTGCTGGGCTTGCAATTGCGTCCTTAATCGGTTTACTTGCGTCCTCAATCTGCTCGTTTCTCTATCCAATTCTGCCTTAACCGATTGAAGTTTTGCGTTTTCCTGCCTGCGCTCCGCAAGTAATTGCTCGTTATCAGCTCTTTCTATCTTCAATTTTTCTATTGCTTCGTTCAGTTCTATCTGTTTGAGTTGAATTTCTGCAACCTGCCTTTTACGATATTCGCTATACTGTTGAAAATATTTCATGCGACGATAAGCCTCGTTGAAATCTTTTGACGACAGTATGTATATCAATCTGTTGTAGTTACCTTTGTTTTTGTATGCCTGAACGAGCAATTGCGAATATTCGGTTTTCATCTTTTCGATGTCGCTTGTCAGTTGCCTGATATTTGCCGACGTTGTATTGATTTGCCTGTTTGTAAAGGCTATTTCGGCGTTTATGCTCGAAATTAACCTGTTATACTGTGCTACCTGAGCATTAAGCAAACTGAGTTTGGAAACAGACAGTTCCTGATCTCTTACCGTTTCCCGTAGCAAACGATTGGTTTCCTCTATTTCACGCAATACCTGCCGACGCTGTTCTTCCAACGTTTGACGCGTTTGTGAAAAAACTCCCGTCAATAAAAAAAACGTAAAAAACAAACAAAACAGAATTCTGATATATGTAATATAATGTATCACCCTAACTAAAATTTTTGCACAAAAATACTATTTCTTATGATATGTTCAATAAAATGTTGATTATTTTTTGAAAACTTTTTGAAAAAATATCTTGTATCTTTGAAAATCATTACCGAATATATAAATTTTTTTCATTTGCAAATGAAACTTTTGCTTTTTTTTATAAGTTTTTCAACACAAAAAATTAAAAATACTATAAAAAAATGTCATCATTTACATGTGAACAAGCATACTAACAACTGTTAATAATTTTATTAAATATTTATTACACAATAGTTTAATATGTTAATAATATGTAAACACAATTTTAATAATGACATTTGCAAACTTTCAGGATTTTTTTTTCAACATATCAACATACTATTATGCTGATTATTTTTTTTCTTATAAAAATAAAAATATAATTATAAATAAAAGGTTTGTTGTTGAAAAAATTTGAACAAAAATCATATCGAATCTATTATTTTTTGTATTTTTGCCTTTTTTTTGAAAAGTAAAAATCATGTTTGAAAATTTAACAGATAAGATAGAACGTGCGTTTAAGACCTTGAAAGGCGAAGGTCGAATTACGGATATCAATGTAGCGGAGACACTAAAAGAAGTTCGTAAGGCTCTCCTTGAAGCGGACGTAAATTACAAGATAGCAAAGGAATTTACCGACAGGGTAAAGGAAAAGGCTCTGGGAATGAACGTTATAAAGGCAATACAGCCGGGCGATTTACTTGTAAAAGTAACCTGCGATGAGTTAACTGAGTTGATGGGCGGTCAAGCTGAAGAACTCAAGTTGAAGAAAAATCCTTCTGTAATTCTGATTGCTGGTTTGCAAGGTTCGGGAAAAACGACTTTCAGCGGAAAATTAGCTAATTATCTGAAAAACAAAAAAGGACGTTCTACAATTTTGGTTGCCGGCGACGTTTACAGACCGGCAGCGATAGAACAGTTGAAAATACTCGGCGAACAGGTAAGCGTTCAAGTTTTTTCGGAAGAAGACAACAAAAATCCGGTAAATATTGCAGAAAACGCCGTAAAATTTGCTAAGTTACATGGTTTCAATACCGTCATAATAGATACTGCGGGTCGAATGGCAGTTGATCAGCAAATGATGGATGAAATTGCAGCTATAAAAAAGGCGGTTGATCCCGAAGAGATATTGTTTGTAGTTGATTCAATGACAGGTCAGGATGCTGTTAATACCGCAAAAGAGTTTAACGACAGATTAGACTTTGATGGCGTTGTTCTTACAAAGTTAGATGGCGACACACGCGGGGGAGCTGCAATTTCCATTATGTCGGTTGTAAATAAACCAATCAAGTTTGTCAGTACAGGCGAAAAAATGGATGCGTTGGATATATTTCATCCGGACCGTATGGCAAACAGAATACTTGGTATGGGCGATATACGTTCGTTAGTTGAAAGAGCGCAAGAACAGCATGATGAGGCTGAGGCAAGAAGGGTAGCAAAGAAATTGGCAAAAGACAAGTTTGATTTCAATGATTTTCTTTCGCAAATTCAACAAGTGAAAAAAATGGGAAATTTGAAAGAACTTGCTTCAATGATTCCAGGAATAGGTAAACAATTGAAAAATATAGATATAGATGAAAATGCTTTCAAAAATTTGGAATCAATAATACACTCAATGACGCCGTATGAAAGAGAAAATCCGGGAGTATTAAACGGAAGTAGAAGATTGCGGATAGCAAAGGGAAGCGGAAAAGAAATACAGGAAGTAAATAAGCTTATTAAACAGTTCGATGAAGCACGTAAAATGATGAAAATGATGACAAACAAGAGTGAAATGAATAAGATAAAAAAGAAAATGTCAAAAAGATAACGATGATGGATGATATTAAAAACAATGAAGATGAAGAAGATAGAGTACTTTATCTTGTTCCTATGTTGTTATCTGAAAACGATTATGATAACGTATTGGCAATAAACGTAATAAAAAATATTTATGATTTGCGTCATTTTATAGTTGAAAACATTAGAACAACAAGAAGGTATTTGAAAAAAATAGGTCATCCGAAAAAAATAGAAGAATTGCATTTTCGAGAGTTGAACGAGCATACAACTTCGGAAGAAATTGCAAATCTATTATTATTTATAAAAAAAAATAATACCGGATTGCTGTCTGAAGCGGGCGTACCCAGCGTAGCAGATCCCGGTTCGGAATTAGTAATGCTTGCGCATGAAAATAATATAAAAGTAGTTCCCCTTGTGGGACCATCATCTATTTTTATGGCGCTAATGGCTTCGGGATTGAACGGACAATCTTTCGCCTTTACCGGTTATTTACCCGCAAAAAAAGAAGAACGTCAAGACAAGTTAAGAGCCTTAGAGAAACGATCAACGGTTGAAAGGCAAACACAAATATTTATGGAGACGCCATACCGAAATTTGCAATTATTATATGATATACTAACATGCTGTCGTTTATCAACAAAATTGACTATTGCCGCCGATATAACAGGAAAAAACGAATTTATAAAAACACAAACTATAAAGAAATGGAAAAATAATTTACCTGAAATAAACAAAATTCCTGCTATTTTTTTGTTGCAAGGCAATTAAAGGTTTTACGTTGGGGATACACGGATTGGACAGATTAGAAGGATTAGCACGGATTTTTTTTTATTTTTGAAATGCACCCCGCCATCCACAAAATTTTATTTTTGCAAAATAGATTTTTCAAAAATTTTTTTTTTCAAAAATTTGTTTTGTTTTTCATTTATATAAAAAAAATTTGTATCTTTGTGCTTTTAAAAATTGTTAATAAAAATAAAGAATATGGCAAAAGAGATTAAATTTAGTTTAGTATATCGGGATATGTGGCAATCTTCCGGTAAGTACCAGCCTCGCGCTGATCAGTTAAAAGAAATAGCTCCTGTAATAGTAGATATGGGCTGTTTTGCCCGTGTCGAAACCAATGGCGGAGCATTTGAGCAAGTGAATTTGTTGTATGGCGAAAACCCAAATATAGCCGTACGCGCATTTACAGAAACGTTTAATAAAGTAGGAATACAGACACACATGCTCGATCGTGGATTAAACGCACTTCGAATGTACCCAGTTCCTGCTGATGTAAGAAAGTTAATGTACCGCGTAAAGAAAGCGCAAGGCGTAGACATAACGCGTATATTTTGCGGATTGAACGATACGAGAAATATTATACCGTCCATCAAATATGCCAAAGAGGGAGGTATGATTCCGCAGGCTTCATTGTGTATAACGTATTCGCCGTTGCATACGGTTGATTATTATACCAATATTGCCGAAAAATTGATTGAAGCCGGCGCAACGGAAATAGCCCTAAAAGATATGGCTGGCGTTGGCAGACCATACAGTAACGGGCAAATTATAAAGAAAATAAAAACACGTCATCCAAATATAATCGTTCAATATCATGGGCATACAGGTCCGGGGTTTTCGGTTGCATCGATGTTGGAGGCGGCAAATAATGGAGTTGATTATCTTGACGTGGCAATGGAGCCTTTGTCGTGGGGTATGGTTCATCCAGACGTTATAACGATACAGGCAATGTTAAAGGACGCAGGATTTTTGGTTCCCGAAATTAATTTGGATGCCTACATGGAGGCACGAAGGCTAACGCAATCGTATATGGACGATTTTCTTGGATTTTTTATAGACCCAAGTAATAAAATAATGACATCGCTTCTTGTTGGTTGCGGTTTGCCCGGAGGAATGATGGGATCTATGATGGCAGACCTTAAAGGTATGCACAGCGCCATAAATTCAGCCCTTAAGCAAAGAAACAAACCAGAAGTAACGTTAAATAATTTAGTTGTTCAATTATTTAAGGAAGTTGAAAATATTTGGCCCCTGCTTGGCTACCCGCCGTTAGTAACTCCGTTCAGTCAATATGTGAAGAATATTGCATTAATGAATATTTTTTCAATTGCAAAAGATGAACCGCGTTTCACAAATATTGATAAAGACAGTTGGAATATGATATTGGGAAAAACCGGAAAACTTCCGGGACCAATAGACCCAAGCATTATAGAATTGGCAAAAACGAAAGGACATGAATTTTACGAAGGCGATCCACAAGAAGCATATCCAGATGAATTAGAAAAATTCAAAAAGGAAATGAAAGAATTAGGATGGGAGGAAGGTCCGGATAAGGAAGAATTGTTTGAATTTGCAATGCACGACCGTCAGTATCGCGATTTAAAATCGGGAATAGCAAAGAAGCGTTTCATTCAGGAATTAGAGCAGGCAAAGGAAAAAGCCGGAGTACCGAAGATCGTAAAACGTCCGATTATAGAGGTTCCAATGTTTAGTATTGAAGAAATAACAAATGAATATCCGAATGCAAAACCGGTACATGCACCATGTAAAGGACAGATTATTTGGCAATACGATCTTGAGGATAATTCTTCAGCGCCTAATGAAGGACAAAAGATTGAAGAAGGCGAAATATTGTGTTATGTTCAAAATTATTATGGTATAGAAGCTGTAAAAGTTGGATATAGTGGAAAGATTGTAGCAACGTTTAAAAAACAGGGTGAACAAATCCAGAAAGGTGAAGTATTGACGTTTATTGTATAAAATAAATAAAATACATATAAACATAAACCCTTAATTAAAGTAATACTTTAGTTGAGGGTTTTATATATTTACTAAAAATTGTTCCACGTGGAACAATCAAAAATGCTTTAATAAAAAAAATAGGTAAAGTAATATCGAAGTTTAAACATAATGCAGCAATCTGTTACCTTACATTTGCATCTCTCTGTAGAATAATAATGTAGCCCAACACCCGCTTAGCAATCCGTTAGGATTGAATCTCTTGGTAGAATAATGATATACAGCGATTTGCCTCTGCAATCCGTTAGGATTGCGTCTTTTGAAAATGCTTAATATCTATAATCATAGAGATGCAATCCTATCGATTGCTGGGTGGTGTGTGGTCATTTTTTTTCTACCGAGAGATAATCCCTAACGGGATTACAACGCAAAATTTAACTACAGTCTGTAAGTATTCATATAAAGTTGGTAATAAGACCATTACATCCTTTTTTCTGGTCAAGCAACCGAAGGTACATATCAATACCGTTGTCTATCTCTTCCAACAATACGTATTCATCGGCAGTATGCGAGCGCGCCGAATCGCCCGGACCTGTTTTTACGGATGCAAACGGTATACGCGCCTGGTCAGAAGTAGTAGGAGACCCGAAAGCTGTCAAGCCTAACGATAAGCCATGCCTGACGAACGGATGCTCTATTGGAATAGACGATGAGTTGATATTTGTTGAACGTGGAGTAACATGGCTATGATGCATATTTGAGCGGATAATCGCTAATGCCTCCTCGTTTTTGTAGTATTCGTTGGTGCGAACGTCTACTACATATTTACAGCTGTCTGGTACGATATTGTGCTGATAGCCGGCATTAATCATTGATACGGTCATTTTAACCTCTCCAAGAAGCGACGAGGTGCGCGGAAATTTGAACTTCCTGAACCACTCGATATCTTCGAGCGCCAAATATAGTGCGTTCTCGCCTTCGTTGCGTGCTGCATGTCCGGTTTTTCCGGTCGTTTGGCAGTCTAAAACCATCAATCCCTTTTCGGCAACCGCCATCTGCATTTGTGTCGGCTCGCCAACAATTGCCAAATCTATCGCACCCAAATCATCTAAAATAAGTGCAATACCGTTTTTTCCTGTTATTTCTTCTTCGGCGGTAGCAGCATAAATAAGATTGAAGTTTCTCTCTTTTTGCCTTGCCAAATGCAGAAAAGTCATCATCAGGCAAACTAACGAAGCGCCCGCGTCATTGCTACCCAATCCGTAGAGACGACCATCTTCAATTGACGGAACGAAGGGGTCGCGCGTCCACGAAGTAGACGGCTTAACTGTGTCGTGATGCGAATTGAGTAACACAACAGGCAGACGTTCATCAATGATTGACTGCGTCCATACATTGTTGCCCTTGCGTAAAACAGCACAGCCCTGTTCTTTTAGAAACGTTTCTATGATGTCGGCAGTTTGCGCTTCTTCTCGACTGATTGAAGGAACAGCGATTAACCGACATAACAAATCGACGGCAGTTTGAGTTCTTTGACTTTTGTACAAATCGTAATTTTGTTATCCTTAATTTACTTTACAAAAACCGAATAAGTAAGTCCATGATAGTTTCCACCGCCGGTAAGATTTTGCGGCGTTCCGTTTTTCCAAAGTGTAGCTACTGTGCCGCCAGAATTATTTTCATTCCATACAAATCCGGCTACATACACGTCGCCGTCCGATACATAAACCGAATGAGCCTCAGCAGATACATTGTGGTTATAGTCAGCTTTTGTTATATTTTGCGATAATGCATTTTTCCACAATTTGGCAACTTCCCATCCCTGTGCATTTCGTTCGGTTCCGGCTACATACACGTCGTTGCCTGATACAAAAACAGAATTAGCCCATCCATCGCGATTGCCGCCGGTCAATTTAATCGCCTCACCATTTTTCCACAAAATAGCAACATACATATCTTTTTCATTTTTTTCATGTCCGGCAACATATACATCGCCATTTTCCGAAATAAAAACAGAATTAGCCCATGCTTCGTGATTGCCATCGGAAAGGTCATGCGCCTCTCCGTTTTTCCAAAGCTTGGCAACGGAAATGCCCTGTTCATTGTATTCCCTTCCTGCCACATAAACATCTTTTCCTGAAACGTAAACAGATTTAGCCAATGCATCAAATTTGCCGTCGGTTAGGTCGAGCGATTCTCCATTTTTCCAAAGTTTAGCGATATTAACATATTGAGTTTCTCCTGAAAATGACTTTGTAATGACGTCTGTTTTTATGCCCAACTTGTATCCGATATTAAAATCAGGTTCAAAATTTGATAAACCGGATTTATTGATAGCGCCTGTATTCTTCAATTGATATTCATTTCCGGCAACGTAGACGTCGTCGTCAGAAACAAAAACTGAACTTGCAGTAGATTGAGACGAGGCTAAAACTTGCGTTTCTCCGTTTTTCCAAAGCGCTGCATACCAAAGCCCAAAACCTGCTACATACACATCGTGGTCAGTTACAAAAACAGATGTAACATAGTTGATGCCTTCTAATGGTATTGACTTTCCGTTCTTCCACAATTTTACTTTTGTAAATCCGCCTCCGTTTGGAAATTCATAAACAGGTACATACACGCCACTCAAATCATAGTGCCAATAGACTTCTTCGCCATTGATAATAATCAAATTAACCTCATCTTCGTACATGCCGTTAATTGTATATGACACGTCTATATGACATGTACAATCAGACTGTTTGGAAGAAAACTGTTGTGTAATTTTCAATACTCCGTTTTCGAAAACGCCAGTTACATTAATTGCTGAAAAATCGCATGCAACCTCGAAATCATAATACTTAATTCTAACGCCTTCATTGGTAAATTCTATTTCTACCCTGTCAGAAATTCCACTCGTTGTCGATTTAAGTTGTATACAATTTGTATAACTTAAATTTGAAACCTTAAATGCTTCATCATGGTATTCCTGTACTTCATTTTCGCATGAAATGACTAAAAACGCTACTAAACCTAATAATACTGCTAAATTTTTCATCGCTGTCAATTTTTATTATTAATTTTTTATAAATAAAAATAATGTCGCAAAAATAATAATTATTTTTCAAAAACAAACTTTTATTTTATTTTTATTAAAAATAATAAATTTAAAAAAATAGTTGAATATTTAAAAAAATAGTTTTACATTTGTGGCGTCAAATTTTTTGATAAACTAAATAATAAAAATAATGAACCATAAAATACCAAAAGTATTAACCAAAGCCGAAGAGCAGGTCATGCAGACCTTGTGGCGGCTGCAACGCGGCGGTCTGCGCGAGGTGACCGAAGCAATGCCCCATCCAA
>Ga0099364_10007519_pt1 | contig 15526 bp, 15 predicted proteins | sample TergutTh196P3_FD_73070 | JGI IMG/M metagenome (GOLD analysis project Ga0099364, IMG submission 73070) | Microcerotermes parvus P3 segment gut microbial communities from Pointe-Noire, Republic of the Congo - Th196 P3 | ecosystem: Host-associated > Arthropoda: Insects > Digestive system > Gut ... | reverse complement strand
ATCATTATTTAAAAACTATGATCAAATAATTCCAATGAAAATTTTAGCTAATGAAGATGATAATTAGAAAAGAAAATTTTAAGGTCTGTGAATCGGAATATAATATTAGCTATCATATTTTTTTTTAAATTCTTTAGAGGTAGGATTATGACAAATATAACATTATTATCATGGAATGTTAATGGAATTAGAGCAATTCATAGAAAAGGGTTTTTGGAATGGTTTGAGGGAGTTGATACTGATATATTATGTCTCCAAGAAATTAAAGCTAATGTTGAACAACTTCCTAAAAAATTAAAAGATGTTCCTAATTATCATAGCTATTTTAATCCAGCAGAAAGAAAAGGATATAGTGGAGTAGCTACTTACACATCAATTAAACCAAATGAAATAAGCAATAGCTTCAATATTAAGAAATTTGACATAGAAGGCAGATTTCAAAGATTCGATTTTGATGATTTTATTTTACTAAATATATATTATCCCAATGGTGGTATGAGTGATGAAAGATTACAATACAAGCTTGAATTTTACGATGCATTTCTCACATACACTAACAATTTAAGAGACCAAGGAAACAATATAATAATATGTGGTGATTTAAACACAGCACACAAAGAAATTGACATAGCTAGACCTAAAGAAAATAGTAAGGTTTCAGGATTTTTACCAATAGAAAGAAAATGGATAGACAAATTTCTAGCTAATGGTTATGTAGATACCTTTAGAATGTTCAATGACAAACCAGACCAATACACATGGTGGAGCTACAGAACAAGAGCAAGAACTAGGAATGTAGGCTGGAGACTAGACTATTTCTTTGTAAATGAAGAATTCAAAGATAATGTTCTAGATAGCTATATTTTATCTGATGTAATGGGCTCAGACCATGCTCCAATTGGGTTGGAGATTGAATTATAAACCTTTAATCATTTTCATTAGTTTGCAAGTTACTAATTTTCTATTAATATAATTTGTAGTTTAAGAGTATATAAAATTTTCATTAAGTTTCCTCAATAGATATTCTTCAAAAATAGAAATAATAAAATAAATAACTATTTAAAGGTTTGAGAATATAGAAATATATTAAAAAACTTATAATGACCATAAGGAGTGCTTTTTCATGAATAAAAAAACTAAATTCAATCAATTCCATTTAGCACCTAATTTTGATAAATCTTTTTTAAGATCACAACTAAAAAATCCTGAAAATGCTATAATGGAATTAGTGGCTAATTCTTATGATGCAAAAGCAACTGAGGTTAGGATTGAATGGCCAGAAATTGAAGGATTATGTGATGGGGAAATATTTACAGTAGCTGATAATGGAGAAGGAATCAATCCAGAAGAATTTGAAGAAATTTGGGGATCCGTTGGATTTGATAAAAGAACTGATGGAAATAAAATCTCAATTAATGAATCCATAGATAGAACCATTATAGGAAAAAATGGTAGGGGTAGATTAGGTCTTTTTGGATTTTCAAATTCTTATGAAGTTATTTCATATAAAAATGAAATTAAATCCAAATTTAAAGTGAAAAAATGTGAAATAGGTGGTGGTTTCGCTGCAACTAAAATTATTTCTTCTGAAAAAAATGATAGTGAAAAAGAAACGGGATTACTAATTAAATGCCCAATATATCGTAATTATATCAATGAAAAATTAATAGCAAATAGTCTAAGTGTGCGTTTTGGAGCTGATCCTCATTTTAAAATTTATATTAACAATAAAGAGTTGAGATTATTAGATTTATATGAATTTGATAGAAAAGAATATGAGTTCGATGGGGAAAAATTAGTAATTGTTCAAATCCCTCGAGAAAAATATAATAAAAAAATTTCACAATATCAAATAGTTTGGTATGTAAATAATAGATCTGCTGAAGTAAATAAGTGGAAAGATTTAGATATACCTTTTGATGGAAAAAACAACATAGAAAATAAATTTGTATTTGTTATAATTGCTGATTTTTTAGAAAATTATGTTAAACCAGATTGGAGTGGGTTTGAAGATGATGCAAAAATTAATAGAGTTAAAGAATTTGCTAAAGAGAAAATACTTGAAATAGCTAAAGACTATTTGAGTGAGTCCCACCATGAAAAAAAGATAAATACTGTCAAAATTAATGAGGAAGTCATTAAAGGATTGGATCCTGTTTCTCAGCAGGATGTAGGAAAATTTATTGATAGGTTACTAGATGAACATTTTTTAAATAAAACACAATTAAATAAGGTTGTTTCAATAGTAGCAACTATGGGAACAACAGGCAAAAGGGATCTTTTACTGCAAAAGTTTTTTGAAATGGATACTGATGATTGGGAAAAACTAGGAAAAATTTTGGAAAAATGGAGTATTGAAGATGCATATGGTGTTTTAGGTGAACTTTATGGACGTCTTAAATTAATAGCAAATCTTGAACATTTATCAGATAAACCTACAACAAAAGAATTAAGTCAACTTCAACCCATATTTGAAAATGGATTGTGGATTTTTGGACCAGAATATGAAGGTCCAGGTATTTTCACATCTAATAAATCTTTAAAAACTGCATTAAGAGAAGTGTTGAAAGTTGAAACATCATTTGAAGGAGATAATAAAAGACCTGATTTTGTAACAACATCAAATGGTAATATGTTTAGCATAACTGGTAGTGATAAAAGAAAAAAGGGAAACCTAATTGGTTATGATAAAATTTTAATTGTTGAACTCAAAAAAGGAGATTCTACAATAGGGGATGAAGAAATGAATCAAGCCAAAAGATATGCAAAGAAAATAAGGGCTCACACAAAAATACAAAAAGGTGGAGACATTGAAATTGATTGTTATGTATTAGGCTCAAAAATAGATAATGAAAGTGAAGAGGAAGAGACCGTTGGAAAAACAATAACAATATATCCTAGGACTTATGATACTATCATTCGAGAAGCTAAAAATCGTACTCTTGGACTAATGGATAAAATTAAAGAAGTAAAAGGAATTACAGACATAGGAGATCCTGAAATTAATGAAGTTATGAAGGAAGATTATGCTATTCAATCTTTAAATTCATTTTATTAAACTTTTAAGAACTAGTAGATACTTTACCAAATTATTTTTCCATATCCTCTTTCCATGTCTTCATTATCTATTTTTGTGTAAATTTGTGTAGTAGCTATATTATCATGCCCTAATAGTTGCTGTACTTCATTAAGAGGTCTTTTTGCTTTATTAAGTAAATAAATTGTAAAACTATGTCGTAAAGTATGGGGTGTTAATTTATCTTTTAAATTTGAGTTAACTCCCTTTAAAAATATATGGTAAAATATCCGTCATAAAAATATTAAAATACCAAGACCCAGCATCTGGATAATGTGCAACATTCCTTAATTTAGTAGCTATACTACCATAAATCCCAGTAGATAATAAAAATATTATAAAACCAATTGAACCACTTGCAATTAAACCTTTTTTATTAACCATGATTTGCTCTCCTCGTGATAAATTTTACTTCAGAAGGTGAAAACTCACTCAAACCTTTATAAAATACCTTTTTTATCAGCATAAGCACCTAACTTATAACCAATATAAGTAGGAACAACACCAAAAATAGCGAAATAAATTAAAACATATTCTAATATATGTAAAATAAGCCCAACTTCACCATAAATATGAACATTATTATTCCAATATGTAGAACCAAACATATAACCACAAGTTATAGTTATAATTAAAAAAGCTATAAACATAGCTACAACTAAACCTTTCTTATTCAAATTCACTTAATCACCTTTTTTTATTCATTCGATATAATTGTCCTATGTAAGTTAAAAAATCTCCCATTATTAATTCTCCTTTTTAAATTGGTATATGTGTTTTTACTAGGTGTGGAAGTATAAAAATTAAAAAAAGAGCCAAAATATAGTCTAACCAATGGAATTATTAGATGGTGTGTTTAGTTTATTATTCATTTAATTCACCTTCATGTTGTAAAATTATTTTAAACATTTCAATTTGAAAAATTCTTTTTTTATCAGTATCTTGTCAATTCCATTTAGTTTTTCACACTTCTTAGTTTCTTTATTCAAGAAATTGTTATTAATTAAGAGCCATACTTGATGATAATTTATTGAAATAATATTATTTAAAGGATACTACTTTGAGTATAATATGTGGTTAAAAAGAGTATAAAAAATTAGTCTAATTTTTTAAATCATTAGGCATGAATGATGAAACTATAGCAAAACTGTCATTTATCAAATCTTCTAAGCATAGAGAGAATATACTTCATTTTATAGGTGATGAGATCAAAATATCTACAGAAATCGCCCGAAACATAAACATAAGTTCCAAACATATAAGTAAATACTTAAGAGAACTCAAAGATGAAAACATTATTGTATGCTTAAATGAAAATGATAAAAGAGGTAGATTGTATAAATTAACACCATTAGGCAAGGAAATATTGAAATATCTCTAATAAATCAACTAATTTTCTATTTTGTTTTTCAATTTTGATAGCAACTCATTTCATTATTTTTGTATAATATAGTTCTTAATTGCAATTATATTGGAGTAAATTGTATATAAATGTAGTTATTTGTACATATTATAATATTTTAGTCTTAATATTAATACATTAACAACGATTTTATTATTATATATGAAAGATGAAAAAATGATAGAGATGTTATTATGTAAAATTATCTATATACAGAGTAAAAGTTTTATTAGCTTTGAATAAACAAAAAAAATTAGTATTAGCCTCTGAATTATCTAAGATAATTGATATAAGAATAACACATATTGGGGCAACATTGAAAGAATTAACAGATAAAGAATTAGCTTACTGTCCTAATCCTGATGTTAAAAGAGGTAAACTATACGAAATTACAGATATTGGAAAAGAAATTGCTGAATACTTAGAAAATTAATTTAAAAAAAAATCCACAAAATAAATAATAACAAGAAAAAAATATACAATTTACTATGTTAAAATGTCGCTTAATAATTATCATAATAATGTGAAAATATACCAGAATAAAAGTAGCTATAGACAAGCATATACTATTAAATATTCATTATAAAATAATTTTTTCTAAAAAAAATATGAGTTATCTCTGATGCAATCAGCTTTTTACTTTCAAAAAATTTTCTTAATTTTCCATCACGACCATAAGAGAGGGTTCGAGCAGAGGATAATGATAATAGTTAGGTTATTAGATGAAATCATGAATTGTTTAATAATATGTTCAAAATTATTATATTGTTGTGTGTTTGCTTAATATATTTACTGAACTTTCTTTTTCTGCTTTTTCACCAGCTTTACTTAATAATTTTATACCATAACGTAAATCACCACTATCATATGTTCGATTTACTACTTTGTTTAATACTCTTTCACTGACTACATTGTGGTAGAATCCTGCTTGGCAACGTTTTTTAAGTATATCATAAATTTCATAACGCTTATAATTATCAAATTCTACCTCTATCGGATGAAATATTGTTGAAACTTGAGGATCAATAAGTATATCCTCATTTGTGTTGATTATTGTTAAAACAGATACTTTAACTCCATTATATGATTCATGAGCACGTAACAAGTTGTATAATGTCATGTTTAGCTCTTGACCTGTTTTTATATAGTTATAGTCATCTAGAGCTACTATTAGTACTTTTCCTTTTTTTACAAGATATTCCATTACTTCATCGTAGATATTGAATTTAGATAGTCCTGAAACATTAACTTGTTTTCCAAATAGTTTTTTGTATATTTTACTGAATATTTTATATTCTGTTGTGTTTATTTGGCAGTTAATATAAACACATACCACATTTGTGAATCGTTTCTCCATCATACTAAAGTATTTCATTGTAGTGCTTGTTTTTCCTGTGGCACAACCTCCTATGAGTCTCATGTTTTGGGGAGTAATACCATTATCTACTTCCTTACTATAAATCGCCATCTTGGTTAATTGACTATCAAGGTATTTATAGATGTCGGGTATATATTCCATTGTGAATATTTCACGATTTTTAAAGATAGAGCCATATTCACGAACAATATCATCAAAAGTTGTCTGATTCATAACAAAACCCGGAAGATAAATTAATATTTATATGAGTAAGTATTATGATTTTATAATAATTAGTGCTTTTTCTAAGAGCATTTGAAAAATATTTGATTGATTTTTTTCATGATAATTTTTTGAAAAAGATAATTATCCTTGAAAAAATTTTTTAAAAGTTCCAATACGAACTTAAAGCTGGTTTTGAAGCCTCATAAACATTAGATAAAAACTTTTTATAGGTTTGAGAATAGAAGCTATTGATTTTTTACTAATAATTTATTATATTCATATCTAAACTTCATTAAAGTATTCTGTTTCTTTGGCGTGAGTTGTCAATAGTTCATTCTCTGTATCAATTCTAAAATATGGCATTAGTGCTTCGTATGTTTTTCTTAGATAATTATCTGGACTATCAACATCATCTACTGCTACATATACCTATGAGTTTTTGGCATTTGGTGGTGTGTGCCCCATGAACACACTTATTATGTCTAGTTCTGTGTAGTTATCCATGTTAATAGCTGTTTTACTCATGTTTCTTCTGCATGTTGTTGAAAATAGTTTTCTTAAATTGTGTGCTCTGAATTTTATATATTTTCTGTTTTTATCTTTTCCTAAATGTAATTCACTATTTAGTCTTTGAAATATACGAGGAATAGCATTATTACTCAAAAAATCAGGATTTTTAAATGTATGGAATAAAGGAGTGTCTGGAGTTAGTGAATATCCTAAGTTATCTCTTTCTTTTAAGTATTCAAAAAGGTAGTAGCTACATTCTCCACTATTGAATGTTATACGGAGGTTTCCTCGTTTATTTGTTTTCTTTGGCATGAAATCCCAAAAGGGAACTACATTTAATGGATTTCTATTTAGTAACTCTTCTATTTCTCCTTTGTGATATAATGATGTTGCTTCTAAAAGGTCCTGTATTGTGAATTCTCTTACGTCACCTGATCGTATTCTTGATGTTGCGATAAATGTGACTAATGCTTTTTCCATACTGTTACAATGTTTTAAACTTTTATTTACATTATCCCAAGTTGGTAGGTCTTTTGTCCTTATTTTTATTGGTGTTGTGTTGTATATTATTGGTTTAGGTAATTCTAGATTGTAGTCATGACAGAATGCTCTGAAAATTCTTAGTTTTCCTTCTTTGGTTCTATCACTATTATATTTGTCTTTTAGGTAATCATCATATATGAACTGGTATTTGTTTATTTTTCTGTCTTCTATGGGTTTTATTCTTGGATTTCCTTCTTTATTTATGAATATTTGTTGTTCTTCTCTAAATTCGTCTAATAGTTGGGAAGGTAGCTTATCGAATAATCCAAATAGTTCTGTGAAAACTAGGTTATATCGTTGAATACTTTTGTCTGATAAATTTCTCCTTTTTATCATTTGCATTAATTTATCGTCGTATTCTGATATTTTTACCAAAGCTAACTCTTCCTAACAAAATATTTTTTGTTGGAAAATTAGTAACTTATGATATTCAGTAACTTTATATTTTTAAGTGTTTATTTCCTATGGTGGTATGAGTGATGAAAGATTACAATACAAACTAGAATTCTACGATGCATTTTTCACATACAACAACAATTTAAGGGACGAAGGAAACAACCTAGTGGGTTGTGGTGATTTAAACACAGCACATAAAGAAATAGATTGTTGCTAGACCAAAAAAAAATGAGAAAGTTTCAGGTTTTATGCCAATTGAGCGTGAATGGATTGATAAATTTTTAGCTAATGGTTACACAGATACCTTTAGAATGTTCAATGTCCAACAAAAAATTATACTTGGTGGAGCTACAGAACAAGATCATCGAGATTATGATGTCAAAGGTTCGTCTGTTTCTATATCTATATTTGAAGATAGGCTTGAAATTGTAAGTCCAGGTAAATTAATCCCTCCTCTAAAAATTAATTCTTTAGAAGGTCGTTATTCTCATCGAAATAAGGAAATTTGTGAATTATTCCATAGAACTAAGGATATGGAGAAATTTGGAACTGGAATTGGTAAAATGAATTCTATCATGGAAGATAATGGAATGAGAAAACCAGAATTTTTACAAAATGGTGGTTTTTTTGATATAATTTTCTATACTAAAACTGAAAAAGAGTTAACTGAAATATTTTCCAGTAGATCAAATACAATTAATTTAAAAGATCTAGGATTAAATGATCGCCAAATAGAGGCATTGACATTAATTATTAATGAAGATAAATCTTTTTCTTTTAATAGCTATAGCCAATATTTCAATATATCTAAAAGAACTGCAATGAGAGATCTTAACAATTTATCTAATCAGGGATTAGTTTCTAAGTTTCATAAGAAAGGTAATAAAAAATATTTATTTTTCGCTAATATAAATGGATGAAAATTCTATTAATAGTATATATGCTTTACTATTTTGTCATATATCATATATTTTTGTCATCTATTTTGTCATCTATTTTTTAGATTTTTTTCAGATTTTTTTTTTCAGATGATTTTATTTTTGTAATAGAAATTTTTTAGGGTGCTATATTTTTCACATTTCTCTTATCTTTTGCATTGTTTTTCCCGTTTTAATTCCCTATAAAGCGAGGATTCATGCTAAAAGTACATTCTAATAATTATTTTTATTAATAAGTTCTTTCATATGATGATGTATTTGTTAAAATGAATTAACTTTGGTTAAAATATCCAATACAATGATAAATTTATGTAAATGATAAAAAAAGAAATTTTCAGATAACAGTATTCTTTATTACAATTTAGTTTTCACTAAACTATGGGAATTATTTGTAAACTACCTTCTCAACTATTAGATGAATTTAGAGAAGAACAGCAAATCTTCATACTGGAATTAGAGCAGGTGATGTAAAAAACTTCACGATACAGGACTTTTTAGAAGCAACATTACTATATCACAGAAGAGGTATAGACGAATTATTAAATAGAAACCCATTAAATATAGTGCCTTTCGGACTTCATGCCAAAGAAAACAAAAAAACAAGGAAACCTTTGTATAACTTTCAATAGTGGAAAATGTAGTCACTACATTTTTGAATACTTAAAAGAAAGAGATAGTTTAGAATATTCATTAGCCCATGATACTCCTTTATTCCACACATTTAAAAGTCCCAATTTCTTTAGTAACAATACCATACAAAGAATTTTCCAAAGACTAAACAATAAATTAAATTTGGGAAGAGACAAAAACAAAAACTATGGAAAATTCAGAGCACAGAATTTAAGAAAACTATTTTCAACAACATGCAGAAGAAACTTGATTAAGATAACTATTAACATGGACAATTATACTCAGTTTGACACAATAAGTGTATTCATGGGACACATACCGCCCATACAAAGAATTTTTATGTATATGTAGCAGTAAACGATGTGGACAGTCCAGATAGTTATCTAAAAAAACATATGAGGCATTAATGCCATATTTTTAAATTGATACAAATAATGAACTATTAAACACCCGATAATGGAAACAGAACACTCTTATGAAGTTTAGATAAGGTTATTCTAAAAAACATGAATATTTTCATTTTATGGATAAATTTTTTTTTAAGATCAAACTCCCTCCAATCCTTTATCTACTGTTACTGATTATCAGGGGAGAGGAAACCTGGTTTAAAGTTCCTGTTGGAAAATTAAAAAAATTTCTTGAGGATAAATAGGGAGGATAAATTAGAAAATTGTATTATTTTTTAGAAAAAATTACTGTATATTGAAAATTTGATATTATATAATTTAATAGAAGTATCTTTATTCGGATAGATTTTTATATTTCTATGATAATTATTAAGTAACATTTTAATATAGTGAATTGTATATTTTTTGTCATGTGAGAGTGTCCAGTAATAAAATTTTGTTCAAAAAATTTGAATTTTTTTGAAAAATCTTTGAAAAAGAGAGTATTTCACTGAACAATTCTTTATTTTTTAAGCATTTTTATTTACAAAAATTACTTTCTGAACACTCTCCATGTTTAATAATTGCTAAGATCTCTTTAACTCATATTTTTTTCGCTCATGCATGTCAATCATTGCAAAATTAATATAGTTTGAAAACTTCCTTATAGATGTTTAGCAAAGATTAAAAGCATTCTAATATTTTCATGATTTAAAATTTTACATGATATAATCATTTATTGATATGCTGCTGTCAAATCTAATTTTTGCTAAGGTATGTACACAAGAGCGTTTTTTTTTTGGGTTATTATTTGTTTTATTGATTTTTTTTTAAAAAAATCATTTTTCTAAGTAGTCAGCGATTTCTTTTCCAATATCTGTGATTTCATAGAGTTTTCCTCTTTTAACATCAGGGTTGGGGCAATAAGCTAATTTTTTCTCGGTTAATTCTTTTAATGTTGCTCCAATATGTGTTATTCTTATATCAATTATTTTAGACAGTTCAGAGGCTAATACAAATTTTTTTTGATTGTTTAATGCTAATAAAACTTTTACTCTATATGTGGATAACTTTACATATGATAATAGTTCTATCATTTTTTTATCTTTCATATTTTATAATAAAATTGTTGTTATTGTATTAATTTTAGACTAAATTATTATAAAATGTACAAAATACTCATATTTATATACAAGTTACTACATAATAATTACAATTAAAAACTATATGATACAAAATAATAAAATGAAAAATGAGTTGCTATCAGTCATTAAAAACAATAGAATAGAACGATTTGCTGATTTATTAAAGATATTTCAATATTTTCTGGTGGAAGTATGAAAATCTGTGATTTTGTAGTTAAATGTAGGAATTGTGGCTATGAAGAACCGATATACACTGAAAACTGTGATTTTGAAGGAAGTGAATCATAATAGTTTATCCTAACTGTGAAGGAGAAATGAATTGTTATTTAGAGAATTAATTAAGATTAAAGTTGTTAAAACTCATCATTTTGAGATTAAAGTTATATGGGATGTGATAAGAAGAGTAAATAAAAAAATTTAGTCGTGCTATTTTTAGTAAATAGTTTACTTGGTAAAAATGAAATTATTGAGGAAAATATTAACAAAGGGGGTTTTTCAGAAGAAAAAAAGAATACATGATTTTATTTAATTGAATTGCAGAACAAAAGAATTAATAGGGAATTTAAAAAAATTTATTATACTCAATTCCAAATTTAATTTGAATATATGAAAATTTTAGGAGAATTAGAATGAATGAGAAAATTAATCCAATTGGAATACTTTTCTTTATTTTATATATTATTTTTTTAATTATTGCTTTCGGTAATATGACTAAAACTCCATTTTAAAGGTGATTTAATGAATGGACTTGCACAATTAATATTATTTTATGGTGGAATGTTTATATTCGTATGTATTATATACTGTATAGTTATGCTCATATTCTTAGGTGAAATACCTAGTGGTAGTGAGCAACAGCTATCTATATTTTATTAATCCTTATAGTGGTTGACTGAATCACGCTTTCCACTTTAATTAAAAGCGTTATTCTTTTTTTATTTTTTTAAAGAAAGGAATGAGATATTTTATTTTTCAAAGAAAAAAGAAGGGGTATTTTTTATTTTTTTTAATTTATTTGCCACACTATTATGATACCCGATTTTTCGTCGACCCCAGTTTCCCGATAAATTTTTTTTCGAGGACACGTGTTTCCTTGAACCAAGGTTTCATTAAAATGATAGTTTCATAAGATGTACTTGTCATTTCCTTGAACCAAGGTTTTATATAGCTAAACCCAAAGAAAATGAGAAAGTTTCAGGTTTTATGCAATAGAGAATGGATAGACAAATTCTTAGCTAATGGCTACACAGACTCCTTCAGAATGTTCAATGACCAACCAAAAAATTATGCTTGGTGGAGCTATAGAACAAAAGCTCGTGACAGAAATGTAAGTTGGCAACTTGATTATTTTTTTGTCAATGAAGAATTTTAAGATAATGTAGTGGATAGCTACATTTTGTCTGATGTCATGGGTTCTGATCATTGTCCAATAGGGTTAAAGATTGAAATTTGAATTATTTAAGAGAGGAATTTGATAAATTACATTCTCAACTAATGTAAATCCTCAACCATTTCCTATAAATTTTTTATATTCAATAGCTAAATTCTTTTTTGGAGGTTTGGATGTTAATGCAATATGCTCTGTAGATTTTATAACTAGTTCAATTTACATATATTTCAATGACTTATGGATAATATTATTTATAATTTCTATTTTTATATCAATTTTCTTAATTAGGACAAAATCTAAAAAAACAAAGATATTTGTTACTTTAACAATAATTTCTCTATTTTAGCTATTTTATTTAACGCAATTCCGTTCACAAATCATTTTATAGGATAAAAAAGTTCAAAAAAGTAGTTTAGAGAATATATTTTGATAAAATTTAATTAAATTTAAATCTATTATTAAAAAATATTTATTTAATAAAATAATTATATTCTATTTATCTATTAATTAAAATTAGAATTATAATAAATAATATAAAAAATTAATTAATTTTAGATTAATAAAAAAAAATCTTTAAAATACGAAGAATTAGATTTTAAATTATTATAAATAATTAGATCTTAAATATATAATAAAAAGTTTATATTCTAAAAATATTTTTAAAAAAAAATCGTGAAAAACATATAATATTGTTTTTTAAAGAAGTTGTTGATTATGAAAAAATACAATGTTTTACTCCTATGTATTGTGTTTCTTATGGTAATCAGTTCTATTGTTGTGATGAATGTAATTAATAATCATTCTGTTGTTTTAGGTGAAAATGAATTAGGAAAAGTTTCACTTGAAGGACCTTATGGTAATCCTAATTCAGAAAATAAAATAGCTATTATTGTGGGAGTTCACCCATTAGAATTTAAATCTCACAATTCAGTATTAAAATATTTGAAAGAATATTCTTCTTCATTAAATAATTCTTATTATGTTTATGTTATTGAAGTAACTAAAGATAAAGATGATTTTGATAAAGGAAGAATAAATGGTCAAATATTAGCTAGAGATTATGTAGTTCCAGACATCATAAGTAAAAATTATAGCTTAGCTATTGATTTTCATGCTCATAGAGGGGTTTATGCAGAAAATAATTTTATCATAGCTCCACTAAATGATGAAATATCAAAAATGATAGGGATGGAGATAATAAAGAATATTTCTGGTATGAAAATTCTAAATTTTGTAGCTGCAGATGATGATCATCCAACAAGCCCAGATTATATTTCAATTCCTATTTTAAAAAATGGAACACCATCGTTAATCTATGAAACTTATATTAATGAATCTGAAAATGTAACAGACAGGTTCGTGTTAGAATTCTTAATAAACTTAGATAACACTGCATTTTAACTTATTTTTTATTATTTTTATTATTCATATTGTTAATAAATCATTAATTACAATCTTTTTTTTAAGACTACAATCATTTTAACTAATTTTCTAAATATTTTTATAATTAACCTCTAATTTTTTTAATTTATATTATAATATTAAAAATAATGTATTAAATGTAATTTAAAATGAAAAAAAGCATTTAAAATTATTAAATATAATTTATAATAATTAGCTAATTAAAAAAAATTTGTCAAGGTCTTTTTGAATGGAATTTTCAATATCCAAAGAATTGAATCCAAAGTAAATAAATTCCTCCCAATATAATTAAAATTCCAGATATTTTATTGATTAAATCTGCTTTATTTATTAGTTTTTGAATATTTATAGCTGAAATCAAAAATCCAATTATAAATAAGCTTAATCCAAATCCTAATGTGTAAATAAGTAAATTAACTCCACTGTAAAATGTATTTTCTGTTGCAACCGAAAATGAAATTAAACTTATAAGATAGGTTCCATAACATGGAGCCCAAGCCAAAGATGTTAATGATCCTGTGATAAATGAGGATTTAATCAATTTTAAAATGTTTTCATTATTGTCATCTTGATTTTTACCAGAATCAAGATTATAATGTGGAGGACTTATGTTTAAAATATTCTTGTTAAATAAAATAGCTGTTCCCAATGTTATTAAAATTAAAGAAGCTATTATTCTAATATAATATAAGTAGTGATTAATAGCTGCTGTAAAAACCATGGTTAATATAATAAAAATAAGAAATATAGAAAATAATCCTAAAATAAATGAAAATATTTCGATTTTTTTCTTTTTAGCTAAAAAATAACCAATAAACACGGGTATAAGAGGGAGTATACATGGAGATAAAATTGAAGCAAATCCTGCTAAAAAGGAAAATAAAGGAAGAATATTCATTTCTATCACACTTACAATTTTTTTTCTCACTATCGCTATTTCATTATCCCTGCACGGAATTAAGTAGACCATAATTAGCTAATTCTATTTAAAAGTTCACTAGCTGAATAAAATCCTTCAATTGAATCTAATTTTTTCTCATTTGAATCTATAATAATGAGGGTAGGAAATCCCATAACATTATATTTTGAACATAATTCTGGATAAGTATCTCCATCAACTTTCACTGGAATATAATTTTCAGCTATTTCACGCTGAACCATCAGATTTGTGAAAGTTTCAGATTCTAGTTGTTTACAATATGAACACCAAGAAGCCCAAAAATAGACAAACATGGGTTTATTAGTCTTTTTAGATTCAAGAATAGCTGATGTATAGTTTTCATTCCATTGGATTCCCGAATCATTAATAATAATGTTATTTTCATCTGATGTGTCAAATACTGTTAAACATCCTTTCCTGTCACTATCATTAGAGAATATTCCACTTGCAACAATAGCTATAATAGCTAAAAAAGAGATTAATAAAATAATAACACATATGATTTTATAAGAATTTTTCATGGTTATTATTATATTTTTTATAGAATATATAATTCTAGATTTTTTTCATGATAAATGTATGTAGGTAGAGAAAAACTATGGATAACCAATAATAATCCATGCAAAGTAGAAGGAGAATAAGGTTCTCAAATGATTGAAATAATGAATGAAGCTAATGAAAAATTGTTAATTGTGCATCAATCACATAAATATCAAGGATAATAATGTTATTTTTGATATGGGTTGTGGTGGTGGAGTTAATGTTAAAAAATTTAGTTAAATGTCACGCAATGGAATAATTCACGCTAAACTATTTAAAAACTCTGTGTTTTGAAATCTAGTAAATTAAATAAATTAGCTATTAATGAAATAAAAGTTGAGATTCTTCATAATCTGTAAGCAAAATACCATTTGAAGATGAAACTTTTAATATTGTCACAGCTTTTCAATCAGTCTATTTTTGGTCAAATTTCAATGAAGACTTAAAAAAACTTAATAGAGTATTAAAACCCTAATGGATTTATCATTATTTTCAATGAAAATACTTAAAAGGGATCAATTTCTCATTTGATTTGTTGTTGTTGTTGTTGTTTTTTTTAGAAAATATATGACAACAGCTAAACTTATTTTTCAGTTTATAATTTTTTTTATCTTAATAAACTTTTT
>Ga0099364_10007518_pt1 | contig 15527 bp, 17 predicted proteins | sample TergutTh196P3_FD_73070 | JGI IMG/M metagenome (GOLD analysis project Ga0099364, IMG submission 73070) | Microcerotermes parvus P3 segment gut microbial communities from Pointe-Noire, Republic of the Congo - Th196 P3 | ecosystem: Host-associated > Arthropoda: Insects > Digestive system > Gut ... | reverse complement strand
ACTATTTATGAGTGGTTCTTTGCAATTCTTTAACCTGTTAAAATCGTTTTGTCGCCTTGTTTTCGGGATTTCACTCTTGCAAATTTCAACTCGCTTCTAACTCTGGAATTTACTTTTGCAATTCACCAAATTTTAAATTTTAATTTTTTTCAAAACAAAAAGAGGAACTCGCGCTCCCCTTTTTATTTACTTTATAGTGGTGTCGTTGTGATTATTTTCTTTTGCGAGCTACTACTACTGCTGCTGCTGCGATAAGAGCAGGAACGAAAGCGAAAGCTACGCCGGTTTTAGGGTTAACAACTACGATGTTTTCTTCAACTACGTCATCATCTTCGTCTTCCCATTCATTTTCTTCCCAAAGGTCGCCTTCATCATCTTCCCAAATGTCGCCTTCATCATCTTCAAAATCAAAGTCTTCTTCATCTTCAACTTCTACGAAATCGTCTTCAAAATCGAAGTCAAATTCAGGTTCTTCATCAGGGTCAAGAGCATCAATGATGTCTAAACCTTCAGAAGTAGCTTCGTCGAGAGAAATTACTAATTTAGCAAGTTTAATCCCGGTGTTGTTGGACCTGATTTCACGGTTATCGATTTGGAAGTAGTAACCTTCGTTGAAAATGTCATAAGCTTCATTATAAACCATTTCTCTGGGGATAGCTGCTTTAGCAGTTGTGCCTTCAACAACGAGAGCAACAGGTCTTAACCAGTTGTCGCCGCCTCTTACGCCGTCATGAATTCTAACGGTCATGAAGCTGAGAGCATAAGTGCTTGCAGGTCTGTTTGTGAGGTCAACAACGATTTCGATTGTTGCATCGTCAGCGATGATAGCAGCTTTTTCAGCAAGTGAGAATGCATGCCATGCAGTGTATTCTGTGATACCAACGCCTGAGCCGTCAAAAGTAGAAACATTTGTCCAGCTAAAGCCTACATTGTTTTGGCTTGCAAACGGGTTCGGGCTGATGGGTCTCAAGAAAACTGTACCGCTGGAGTCTGTACCTGTTGCTACAGGAACTAACGGGCTAAGGTCAGCGTTGATGTCAGCTCTTACAGCAGCAAGAATTTCAATTCTGTCAGCGAAAGAGTAGTATTCTTTTTCTTCATCGGTTGGTTCGCCTGATTTAACTTGAGTTCCAACGCCCGGAAGAGTTTCAGTTCTGAGAAGTGTGAATTTAATGTTAATTCTTGACAAAGAGGTAGGAGTTACATTGAGGGTGATACCTGCTGATGTAACGCTTCCAAATGACATTGAGTTGTTAGCTTCGGTTGCGCCTACAAGCAATCTTACCGGGAAAGTGCTGAATGCAGTGCTGGAAATGATGTCGTTGTCTCTTTGGTCACGGAAAGGTCTTACACCATTGATTTCAAGGCTGTTTGCTTGAATGTGCATGGTTTGGTTTTGTTGGCCACGGATTGTGATGAATTGGCCATCTCTAACTCTGACTGCTACCGATGTAGGAATGTTGACGTATGCTGAGCTGTCGGTTTGGTATTGATAGTTACCGAGGTTAAGGTTAGCCTCAAATTTAACTGTACCAATTTGGTCATCAACTGTGAAGAGAACTTTTTCCACTGTTTCAGCGGAAGCGGTGAGTGCCATAGTTGCAGCAAGTGAGCCGGCAACAACAGCTGCTAAGATTTTCTTAAGCATAATTATTTTCCTCCAAAAAATTTTTTTATTTGGTAAATAGCCTTTGCCATTTCCTGTTTTGAATTATAACCGAAAGTGAAACAAATTTCAATAGTCATTATTAACTAATTTTTTAAGGCATAACAGTTAAACTATCTCTATTCGCGCTTTGGCGGTTATTTTTCAAGGTGTCTGGCCGTTTACATTTAGGCAGTCGCCGTTGTTCTCAAAAAAGTTTCAAAAACTTTTAAAAATTTTCAAAACCATGAATGTTTGCCTTTATAATGCGGCATTTACATTGTTATAGTCGGTTGAAATTTATGAAAAGTTTCAATATTAACAAAAAAACATATCCTATATATAGTTATAGGAACGTCTTTTGTATAATTTTACCAATACCCCTGAAAAATTTTTTTCGCAAATCTATAAAAAAGATGAAAAGACGGGCATAACACCCGTCTTTTCGACTTTTTTCATATACTGTTAATTTAAATTAGTCTTTTTTGCGAGCGACTAAAGCAATAGCACCTGCAATCAGAGCGGGGACAATTGCAAAAGCAACGCCGGTTTTCGGGCTTGGCACAACGATTGGTTCTTCAATGACTATTTCTTCGTCAACATCATCGTCCCAATCATCATTTTCTAACCAAAGGTCATCATCTTCGTCTTCATCGTCCCAATCATCGCCTTCATCTTCAAAACCAAATTCATCGCCTTCGTCTTCTACGAAATCATCTTCTTCAAAATCAAAGTCGAATTCGGGTTCTTCATCGGGGTCAAGCGCATCGGTGATGTCGAGACTGTCTTCTTCGTCTTCTTCATCTTCGTCTTCGCCCGCTTCATAAGTAATCACGAGGGTAGCGGATTTGATTAAAACGTTTGCAGGAGATGTTTGCCAGCCGTTAGCAACAGCAGTAAAACGGAAACCTCTGTTGAACTCATCGGTGTCTTCAATATAAACTTGGTCAAAGTTGAGCGAGATTTTTGCGGTTTTTGCATCGATTGTCATAGCTGCAGGGCTTCCCCACATGTTTCTTGCCGGATTGAAGAGAGTGACATTCAAGCCACCGGGAACAGTAGCATCGTCGAGAAACTCAACCACTAATTCAAATTTCGCGCCTTCTGTCATAGCGGCGGCTGCTTCAGCTTCGGTGAAAGCAGGGGCGGTAATGTCGGTGTTCGAGAAAGGTGCTACAGTTCCGTCACCTGTAAAAAGGGTTTTTTCTACCGTTGTGGTTTCGGCAGAAGCGGACAGTGCCATTGTTGCGGCAAGCGAGCCTGCAACAACAGTTGCTAAGATTTTCTTTAACATCATTGTTTCCTCCATTTATTTTTAATTTGGTAAATAGCCCTTTGCTATTTAAGTTACATTATAACCTATATCGAAAAAAATTTCAATAGTATTATGAAATAAATTTTAAAAAGTCTTAAATTTCCAAAAGAAAAGGGGAAAAATTGCCGTTTAAGGCTCTAATTTCTCAATTCTTTTAGCATGTCTGCCGCCTTCAAATTCGGTTTTGAGGAATGTGTCGGCGAGTTTTGTTGCCAAACCCGTGCCTAAAACCCTGCCGCCAAGGCAAAGCACATTTGCATCATTATGCGCACGTGCGTACTCAGCAGAATAGCAGTCAGCGCACAACGCCGCCCTAATCCCTTTAACTTTATTGGCAGCCATAGATATGCCGATTCCTGTGCCACAGAGTAGAATTCCTTTATTAGAGTTGTCCTTAAGCACATCGGTGCAAACTTTATGAGCGACATCGGGATAATCAGCAACCTCACCATAACAACCGCAATCAACATAAGCAACACCATTCTCATCAAAATGCCGCAAAAGAGCCACCTTAAGCTCATAACCCCCATGGTCCGAACCGATATATAACAAGTTTTAACCCCCTAAATCCAAATCCGTCCGCGCAAGCGGACACCACAATTGTCAATTGTCAATTGTACATTGTCAATTGTTCGTCACCCCACTCCGCCAACGAAATCTTCAACGGCTTTAAGAAACAACTCAGCGTTTTTGATTTGCGCCATTACACTGTCTTTAGAAACAACATAAAAGTCCTCATAATCGCTGTTATTTCTAACCTTGAAAGAATCTCCGATTATTTTTGAAAATTCTGTGTTGAATTTACCTGTCTTAATATAATTTTGTCGAAAATATGCGATAACTCCCGAATGTTTCTTTGAATCAAACCCATCTAACGCAAGCACAGCCCTCATTGCCTGAAAAATGCAATAATAAGAACGATTAGCAGAATCTTTGAAATAACCGTCTTTTGCTAATTTCTTGGCGGCTTCTAAACTTTCTTTCGCCTGCTCCGTTCTAAATTTCAACAAATTCTTTCTATTTCCGTTAACCATTTAAAATAAGCCCCTCGCGCGCTACGTTTGCATAAAACGGCAAGTCATTGATATATTGTTCAAAAAGTGATTTTGCGGTGACGCTGCACGAAACGAGCAAGTTATACTCTAAGTCAATATCTCCGAGCTTTTCATTTATTGAGTTATATTGTTTACACGTTTCTTCCTGCGAAACGTTGGCTAAAATCAAAAAGTCAATATCAGATTCACCATCATAATCGCCCCTTGCATAAGAACCGTAAAGATAAACCTTATCTAATTTATCGCCGAGCGTTTCTTTTGCCGCACAAATAACTCTCTGTGAAATCGCCCTCACTTTTGGATTGTCCAATGCTTTCAAACCTTAACCCCCTAAATCCAAATCCGTCCGCGAAAGCGGACACCATAACTGTCAACTGTCAATTGTCAACTGTCAACTGTCAACTGCCGTCACCCTATTCGCACAGGCCTCAAATAATCGGGCATAACCTCGTGAATGGGTTTTCCCTCACCGCTTGCCAAGCAGACCGACACTGCGTTTTGAAACTGCAACAGCGGCGGTGCTGTGCGAAAGCCGTCGAAAAGGTGCGCGCCGTCACCTGATAAAATGACAGGTTCGCTGTATGCTTTAAGCTCCTGTATAAGCTCTTGCCCTGCGATTGCTCTGTCGGGGCAAAGCCTTGTTACCGTTGAGTCGCTTATTCTAAATAAGGCGTTATAAAATTGCCCTCTGCGTGCGTTCAAGACAGGGCAGACAATCCCATTAAAAGAAATAGAGTTCAGTGCTAAAGAATACAACGTTGACACAGGTGCTATGGGAATGTCAAGCGCGAAAGCCAATCCCTTAGCCGCTGAAAGGGCAATTCTAAGCCCTGTGAAAGAGCCGGGCCCTGTTGACACCGCAATTTTGTCTATGGGAATGGGTGGCTCTTCCTCAAAAAGCGTTTTCAACATATTTTCAAGCATCGGCATGAGCGTTTTCGAGTGAACCGCCTCAATGTTGGCATAACAACTTGCAAGAACCGTTGCCGCGCCGCTGTTTTCAATGCGGCAAACAGCCGCCGAAGCTGCCGCACTTGACGTATCAATTCCCAGAACTGTCATCAATATCAATTTCTCTTTCATTTTCGGTGGTTTTCGTTATGTTGATTTTAATTATGCGGTTAAACTCGCGCTCAACCTCGGGTATGTTCTCGCTCCACTCTATAATCACAACGCCGCCCTTCTCTATGTAGTCGAAAAACCCGATTCCGTAGAGAGAGTCATAGTCGTCTAACCTGAACAGGTCAAAGTGAAAGACGGGACACTCAAGCTTTTGGCTGTAATATTCGTTCACCATTGAAAATGTGGGACTGACAACCTCATCTTTGATTAGCAAAGCTTTGCCTATTCCTTTTGTAAAATAGGTCTTACCGCTTCCTAAAGTTCCGGTGAACAAAACAGCATTGCCCTTGTTTAATTTCTGCCCTATTCTTATTCCTGCATTAAAAGTATCTTGCTCGTTTCTTGAAATCATTGTCATTTAGTTTAGTCCTTTCTTTAATGAACGCCGGCTAAAATAAACCTGTAATGTTTCCGGCATCGTCTATATCTATATTATTAGCAGCAGGGATTTTCGGCAACCCCGGGAGGGTCATTATGTCGCCGGTGAATGCAACGACAAATCCTGCCCCCGCTGATAATTTCAAATCTCGCACGGTTATAAAAAAGTTCTCCGGCGCGCCCGTTTTAGTTGGCTCATCTGATAAAGAATATTGGGTTTTCGCCACACAGACACTTAGCGGTGTCGCTAACGCCCCCGTTTCTATAATCGTCTCTATTTGTTTTAACGACTTCTCAGCCGCCGCTGTATAAATTACCCCGTTTGCGCGATAGATTTCACGCGCTATAATTTCAAGCTTCGTTTTAACAGAGTGTTCACAAGCATAAAGCGGCTTAAAATCAGAAGAGTCGCTTTGTGCCGCCTCACAGACCATTTGAGCGAGTTCCACACCGCCGTCACCGCCTTTGGCGAAAACTTCACAAACGGCAACACGAACCGCCAATCCCTCACAAAGCTTTTTCAATACGTTTATTTCTTCTTGCGTGTCGGCGGCAAAATGATTGATAGCCACCACCACAGGAACGCCGAATTTCTTAATGTTCTCGATATGCGTTTTTAAGTTAGCAAAGCCTTTTTCAAGCGCGCCCACATCTTCCTTCGACAAATTCGCCTTTTCAACGCCACCGTTATATTTCAACGCCCTGACGGTAGCCACGATTACGGCGCAAGCGGGGGAAAGCCCGGCCGCCCTACACTTGATATTAAAGAACTTCTCTGCCCCCAAGTCGGAGCCGAATCCTGCCTCGGTAATACAATAATCGCCAAGGGCAAGAGCTAATTTTGTTGCCCTCACCGAGTTACAGCCGTGAGCTATGTTGGCGAAAGGCCCACCGTGGATTATAGCCGGATTATTTTCAAGCGTTTGCACTAAATTAGGGAGCATGGCATCTTTAAGCAACGCCGCCATCGCGCCCACAGCGTTCAAATCGCCGGCAAACACCGCCTTTCCCTCATAGGTATAGGCGACAAGCATTTTCGACAATCTGGCTTTTAAGTCGGCAAGGTCATCAGCCAAGCATAAGATTGCCATAATTTCACTCGCCACGGTTATTTGAAAGTGGTCCTCACGCGGAACGCCGTCAATGCGTGCCCCTAACCCTATTATTATGTTTCTGAGGGCGCGGTCGTTCATGTCAAGGCAACGCTTGATTAACACGCCGCGTGGGTCGATGTTAAGAGGGTTCCCCTGTTGAAGGTGATTGTCCAACAAGGCGCATAGCAGGTTGTTCGCTGACGTTACCGCATGAAAGTCGCCAGTAAAATGAAGATTTATATCTTCCATAGGGACAACCTGTGAATACCCCCCACCCGCAGCACCGCCTTTAACTCCGAAAACCGGACCCAAAGAAGGCTCTCTCAATGCCAACACCGCTTTTTTACCGAGCTTTGACATTCCATCGGCAAGACCGATACTTGTTGTTGTTTTTCCCTCACCTGCCGGCGTGGGGTTGATTGCGGTGACAAGAATAAGCTTACCGCGAGGGCCGCCCTTCAATCTTTTGAAGACCCTTTCGGATATTTTGGCTTTATAATGCCCATAGGGAAGAATGTCATCGCGTGACAACCCAACCTTCAACGCAATGTCATCAATGCGCTTCACAGTCGCACTTTGAGCTATTTCAATATCGCTAAGCATGTGTTCTCCTTCTAATGAGTTTTGTTTAATTATAACATAAATTTGCGCAAAAAGCAAGCGAATTTATTCGCAAATTTGCTAAAGTAAATTTAATTTATGTTTTGACTTAATTCTTAATTAGACAAATTTTCGCACTAAACTAAAATGCGGAGTGTAAAAACTCCGCACTTTTTGAAAACTTTTAAGTTTCAAACAAACTTAACCGCCGTTCCGCACGCCAAAAGCTCTGCCATGCCTTGCTGGATTGCCGAAGATGCGAATCGTACGTTGACAATGCCGTCCGCTCCCAAGGCTCGCGCCTCTTCAACCATTCTCTTGGTTGCAATTTCTCGCGCCTCGTCAATCATCTCGGTGTAGCCCTTGATTTCGCCGCCAACCACAGTCTTGAAGCCTGCCATAATGTCCCTGCCCACGTGCTTAGATTGTACAACGCTGCCCTTTACAAGTGAAAGGGTGTGCAAATTTTTGCCTGTGATAAAATCGGTGTTAACTAAAATCATGCCTAAATTCTCCTTTATGTAGTGTGATTGAAAGTCTTCTTACGGCGGTTTGCCGCTCGAAGATAGTGTTCCAATCCGCTGTGGAATTAATTAATGCCACACGAATATTTATGAAACGCGAATAAATCACTCTCAACATTCGTTTTATGTAACGCAACCTTGTTCCTCGCAATATTCTTTTAACGTCTTTTTAAATTTGTTTAGGTTGTCCTTGAATTTAGTATTTTCAAAAACAAGAGCCTTTACGCTCATTTCGTTGCAAACAAGCAACTCTCTAACAGACAGATTAAACCCTTGTATCATTTGCTCTTTGATGATGTCTGTCATATCATCACCGTATTCTTCAAGGTCCTTATTAAAAAAGCATAATAAAAAATCCTTAAACCAATTTCTTATTTGTGCATCCATTCGAATGTGTATATTTCTCGCAGAGTCGCAAATTCCGTTGGCAGCAGCATAAAAAGCATCCTCGTTTAATATTGTAAATCGCCCATTTGCGTGAGCCATATCGTTTCGTATTTCTACAAGTCCGCCAATCTTTCCTATTTGCCCATCGTCTAATCCGATGATTTTGAATATGTTTGGCAATTCCTTTTCCGCAACAAGGCTATAATCAAACGTTGATTCGATATTATTGAAATCCAATTTTTGACCGTGATATGGTTTGGCGAATACGACGGCATCTTGATACCTATCTGGTAGCATTAGACTTATCTTTCTGACTGAAAAGTAAATATATGTCATATAAAGTAAGTGCAGACCAAAATAGGCAAACTGATATTGTTCGCTTCCGTAGTTTACAAGAACGGAATCCGTAATATTTTTGAGGTAAGTATTTACATCTTCCTTGTCTGTTGCGTCAATCGGAAGATAACTCCGCAACTCCTCAAGATATGGGACATCTGTGAAAGCTATAGCTTCAGTCAATTTGCTCACCCCATATCTCATTTATTTTGGTTTGCATTTTTCTGGTGAAGACTTCTATAATCTGCCTTGACGGTTCAATAAGAGCATACTCGGTTTTAATTTCGTTCAACACACGATGTTGCTCTTCAAGCGATGGAACAACAATGGAATATCCTTTAACAAAGTTAATATCAATCCTTTGTTGTCCGGCGGTGCCCGTCATATTTTCATTGCCTTGCTTTAGAAACTCCGGTGAATTGATGTGATAATAAATCCATTCGGGATAAACCACATCAAGATTTGCTCGGATTACGATATATTCCGTTGAGCCAAATCCTATACCGTTTTTAAGATTGCGGGCTATTCCCGACTTGCCGTTCTCAAAACAAGGCGTAATTTTAGCGAGCAAAACATCGCCATCCTTAAAATAAGTGAAGCCATTGTGTACCTCGCTTATAGGCTTTTCCTCTTTTGCGGCGAAAGATATTTTATGTGCGTTCATATCTGCCATCGGCACAAAGGAAACAAGCGTATCGCGAGCAAGCGATTTCACTTCATCTTTTGATGGTCTGAAGACAGCTATGTCCCCTAAAGCTTTTACTTCGCCCGTGATATTTTTAGGTATAATTGGTTTGTAATTCCTCGCCAGCGCCCTCGCACCGTTTATAATTTGTTGATAACTATCTAATTCATCAACTATATTCTGCTGAACATTAAGCGTTGGGAGAGGAATTTTGAATCTCTCAACATCACTTTTGTTGATTGCAGCAAAGGTACTTCCAGAAGAGAATTGTTGTAATTTCTCTTCAGCTGCACGTAGGATAAAAAATAGATATTTAGGGTTTAACACCCCACCCCTGCTACGGATTGCCATTAAACCTCGTCCAATACATACAGAATCATTGCATATATTAACAGCACCTACCGGGGCTCTTACGGACAAAAGAACATCACCCGGAATAGCCATCTTTGTAGTTTGGCGAGTCCATTTTGTAGGAGATTTAATGTAGACATCTCCAAAATTGGCGTTGCCTTGATAAAAGGGCACCCCGTCACCATTATCGTTATAGTGTTCTCCGCTTGGCGATTGTCCGGCAATAATATCGGAAACATCTTTTAGCTCGACATATTCATATGATGAGGTAATAGGGGCGTGTTCCCTATATCTACTACCCACTAATATATGAGAATTTTCATTAACTTTGTTTAAGGGTATAACCTCAAAACCCACATCAAGCATATCTTGGCGTTGGTCATCATCAAGTTTGCGGTATTCTTGGTATTTATCCAAATCACTGCCACTATCCAATTTTCTGCGGTGATTGTCAAGAGTATAGCCATCGCTTTTTACATCAAAATACCAAAAATCTTTACGCTTTTGCGAAGCCTTTAATTTTTGATTTACCTTTGTTGCGTAGATAATGTTTGTCTTAACGCCCGTGTACGGTAAAAACACTCCTTGAGGGAGCGAAATAACGCTTTGTAAATCACAATTTTTCAACAGCAATTCTCTTGTCTTTGATAAATCTTTACGGAATAAAAAGCCTTCCGGCACAACAAGAGCCATACGCCCATTTTCAGCGGTTGAATTAATCGCTTTCATGCAATGCTGAACGCAGATGCTGTCACCGTTATTTGACGGCATATCATAAAGGTTTCCGTATTTTGTCTTCTGAGAATAGGGCATATTAGTAATGACAACATCATACCCATCGCCTTTTGAACCATCTATCGGTTCGGCAAGGCTGTCTTTTGTATGAATATTGCTATGACCGTCCCCAGCAAGTATCATATTCATTTTTGTAATTCTTGCTGTATTTGTTATCTCGTTGCCAAAAACAGTTTCTTTTTTGAGCATTTCAATGGTTTTGTCATTGCGCGGCATGGTATTCCATATATGCCGAAAACTCTCAATTAAGAACCCGCCTGTTCCGCAAAACGGGTCGTAAACTTTTTCGCCTATCTGCGGATTAACGAGTTTTACCATCGTTTTTACAATATGGCGCGGTGTAAAATATTCGCCCAAATCGTTTTTGGTTGCGGCTGATTCTTTTAAGAAATATTCAAAAGCATCGCCCTTAACATCAGATTCGACATCCGTAAGTGTCAAAGGGTCTAATTTATCCATGATTTCTTTAAGAATCTCCTCGTTTCGTATGGTTAAAGGGGTAAAAATCTCGGTTTTGTAGAGAGCGTTTAATTTGCCGTAAACTTGATTAATATAATCAAGTCGCCCGGTTTTAGGAATTTGCTTAATTATATCCCAATGACAAGAATCATCAAAAGCAGTTTGCTTGCCCGATTCATTCTTGATACGTTCATTCTCGCTAATCAATTTTAGAAAAAGGATATTCGCAAATTCACCAAAACGCTCAATTCCCGCACGAAGCCCGTCGCCACGTAACATATTATTAGCTTCGTCAAAAATATTAATAAGAGCTTTTCGGTCAATTCGTACTTTTTCTGAAACTGTATTAACTTCCCAATGTGCAAGATACTTTATAGCTAATGTTTCACGCAAAAATTCGTCTACTTCTTCTCCATTAAGAATCGGTGTTCTGTCGAATTTAGTGTGGTAGGATTTGCAAAAAAGCCCATCGGTAGCAAATACGATAGGAGCATCAAGTGCTTTTGCGTAGCGTATGCCTTGTTCAAGGGCAGTATCAATACGCTTGCCGGGGCGTTTAGCCTCAATAACCATAATAGCCTTATCTTCCCCGCGCTCATCTTTTACGTAGAGTACATAGTCTGGTTTCTCGCCATTTAGCAATTTAAGCTCTTTTTTCGTTTTTGCTTGCTCAAGAAAAACGTTTCTCTTTGGATTCTTTACATCGAAAATCCAACCTAAATTTTCAAGGCTTTTGTTAATCAGTACCCTTGTGTTAGCTTCAACCGGCGCAGTAAGTGTACTCATTCTTGAACACCCCCTTTCGGAATTGCTGTAAAGTGCAGTTATTGCTTTTTCAGTTAAGGAGTATTTCCGCAAGTAGTTCCTTTCCCCCACAAAAATGGATTCAAAGTTCGTATTTGTACAATATTCTCGAGGTGACAGGACTCGAACCTGCGGCCTCTGCGTCCCGAACGCAGCACTCTACCAAACTGAGCTACACCTCGATTTTATTTCTTAACCGCTAACGCCAAAGACATTCCTGTACTCTGACATGGCGGACAAATGCTCTTTGCCTTCAATTACGCCACTTTCAACGGCGCGCATAATATCTTCCATATTAATAATGGAAAAAACGGGAATTTTAAACTCGTCATAAATTTGTTGAACCGCTGACTTGTCGCTGTTCAACGCCTTTTCCATACGGTCAACCGCGATAACAAAAGCGGTAACATTAACGTTGCTCAAAAGCGGCAAAACCTCTCTGAGAGCCTTGCCTGAGGTTGAAACATCGTCAATAATAACCACGTTTTCACCCACGACAGGCTGTTTGCCGACAAAAGCTCCACCCTCGCCGTGGGCTTTTTCTTCTTTGCGATTAAAACAATAATTAACACTTAAATCAAAAGACTCAAGCGCGATTGCAGTCGAAACACAAAGGGGAATACCCTTATAAGCCGGCCCGAAAACAGTGTCGACAGAAATTTTGTTATGGACAATACATTCAGCATAAAACCGCCCTAACTTGGCAATTTCATCGCCTGTGTTATAGTTCCCCGCGTTGATAAAATAGGGGGATTGTCTACCGCTCTTCAAGGTAAAGCTGCCGAAAGTGAGAGCCCCACTCGCCGCCATAAACCTTATAAAATTTTCTTTATAACTCATGATAGCAATTATAGCACATTCAAACCCAAAAATCAATAGTTTTTTCATAATTTATAAAAATAATAAAAAAACTATAGAAATTTTTTATGGAATGTGTTATGATATATGTGAGCAAGTAGTAATTATGAAAGGATGTGTTTTAAAATGAGGTTCACCGAAAATGATGGGTTTGAAGAAATTCTTTCGGAAATAGAGAGGTATGGTGTTTTTTGCCGCCTTTCAAAATCCGGAACAACGAAATTAATGTTGCTGGCAGAGGAAATGTTGGGGCTTACTGTTAGACTGTTTGACGATTTAGAATTTGACTTTTACGTAACAGACGATTCAAAAAAGTTTACCCTCGTTTTAAGCGCGAAAACCATTGTGAATATGGAGCAAAAAGAGAAAATGCTCTCTATCTCAAGCGATGGGAAAAACGCCGCCGCAAAAGGGGTTTTGGGAAAATTGCGTGATGTTTTTCAAGACATGCTTATCTCGCCCTATTGCGGATATGCCACCGAAACAATGTCCTTTTTCGAGGGCGAACACTTCTCGCTCTCGGCATATGCGGGAAGTTTATCCCCCGAAGTCAAAGGCGACCGGTGGGACGGTCTCGAAAAATCCATAATAGCCAACATAGCCTCCGACGTCACCATCGGGATAAACGACAACAGAGTAGAAATGACAGCGACTATATGTTTGACGTAGTTGATAGTTGACAGTTGACAATTGAGAGTTGACAGTGATTGAGTCCGCTTGCGCGGACGGATTTGAATTTATAACAGTTACACCGCCCGACGGTTTTTGTCGGGCGGTGGTGTTTTTTGTGGAATGTCTTGCAAAAATGGGTAAGGGTGGGCTGGGGAGAGGTGTTTTATTTTAAACCTCATCACCTTATCGAAAATAACAATGTTTTTGAGGGTCATATAAGCAACCAAATTCTGACAATGGAGGTATGCCATCGCTCTCATAAATCCTTATTTCCCAGTGTCTAATAGAAGGCTTAAAAGTAAAATAATCAGAACTCATTAAAAAATCAAAACTAACTCTATGATTTCCTCTTGACGTTTTAATTATGAAATTTTGTCCTTTTTTAAATCCATATCTTACACCTGCTGAATCTTTATCGTAAGGAACCTCATTGACTTTATTAAAAAAATCAATCATAGTTTCAGAATTTAGCAGATAAAATTCTTCCTCGCTTATTATCGCTTTGTATTTGTCGGATAGCATATCATAATCTATAAAATTTAAATTTTTGATTTCGTTCCATGAAAGGTGCCCACTCATATGAGCAACCCAATCATACCCATCTTGACCGCCCATTATAAGTCTTAAAAACCAAGCAAAAAAAGCCAACACCACTAAAATAAGTGCCATTATTAGTACGAAACGAGTTTTTTCAATAGTTGGTTCCTTCATAAGTTTATCCCCTAATTCTGTTTTCTTGAGTTTAAACATCGACGTGAAGTAAATTTTATACCTGTGTGGTTGTATTTTCAATGTTTGTTAATCAAACCGCGAAAGAAAAAAACCAAAAACAAGAATGATAAACCCAAGATATACATATAAGAGAATCAAGGGAAGCCCCACACCTATAGCGATTTTTTCAAATGTTAAAAAACTTAAAACAAAAGCCGTCAATGAGAGCATTGCATATATTAAATATGCTAAAAAAATTTTTTTATTTGGTTTTTCTGTTCTACATACTCCGGCAAAACCCTTTATTGCATATACAATGTTTTTAACCGAAACAGGAAAACCCAAAAACAACGGCGGTAAACCCGTGGCATACATGTAGAATAATCTGCTCCATATGGTGTGTTCTCCTATCTGGTGCGCTTTATGAAATTCATCATAATATATCTCAGGTCGCTCGGGTGGGAAGAGATATATTAAACTCCAAATTAAAAACAAAACAAGCAAAACGATGAAGATAATTTTTATCATAAATTTAATGGATTTTGGCAGTATTTCCGTCATCTTTACGCCCCCTAACCTTCTTAAAATAAACCGACTTTTCGCGACAGTAGAAACTGCCGCGAAAAGTAAGTTGCTATGCTAAACTCTGAATATATTCCAAATTGAAAACACTAATACCAAAGAGATGAGTAGTATTTTTGCTACTTTCATGGTCAACCCCCATACTTTTGGCGATGTGCATCAACCGCCGCTTGGTTGTTCTTGTACTTATCAAGATTGTTGTCTTTATGAGAGAAATCAATATGAACTCCCTTCACATTGCCCCAACCTCTACCGCGCCCACCAAAGCCCATTGTTACCGTACCGCCCAGTGAAACTATTGTTTCATCAGAATAAGGCACTACATCTAAATTAAAATGCTTAATCGGTTCTCTGTTAGGGCAAGCGTAATTATAAGTTCCCATATTGACAGGGTCTTTGCGTTCGTCCAAAAGCACTCCCGCACGATTAAATACAGCCTCGTGCTTGCCGCAATTAGAGACAAATTTTAAATTAAACTCACCCTGATTATTACAAGCTACTGTGTCATACATGTGATAAACCGACTTTTCCGGTGGCAGCAAAGTCCAATTGTCTTTATAAAACCATTTTCCTTTGTTTTTAATGTCAAACATTTCACTTAATGTTTTTGGCGTTCTGTTTAACCTATTTCTAAAATAATGCAACTTTTCGTCATTAACAGCTAAAACATTTTTGTTAAAAAAATTGCAAAATTCATCCCAAACTTCAAATGGAACTACCTTGGGGTCTTTCATTGAATTGACATCTTCCATCATAAATTTTATGTATGTGGTTTGTATAGGCGGGGGAGTAACGCGGTCTTTTACGTAATTATCCACGATTATAGGGTGGAAATGTTCAACTCTTGCATCTAAATCTTTGTAGTATTCCCCCGACCCAAAATCAACATACTTCAACAACTTATCAACACTATCTAAATCAGTTTCATTATGCTTAATCCAAACATCTTTTCCGCGCCACTTAATCCTAACCCAATGTACTTTTATGTAGACAGCAAGCGCATCCACCAATACACTACTAACTGCACTTTCCTGAAATTCACCCGCCTTTTTATTTTTATCAATTGTGGGACGCGAATAGAACCACGCACCGGGTTTTCTTGTATTGGCATCAATAGGGGTTTTCCATTCTTTGATGATTTTATAATTTCACTC
>Ga0099364_10007517_pt1 | contig 15527 bp, 13 predicted proteins | sample TergutTh196P3_FD_73070 | JGI IMG/M metagenome (GOLD analysis project Ga0099364, IMG submission 73070) | Microcerotermes parvus P3 segment gut microbial communities from Pointe-Noire, Republic of the Congo - Th196 P3 | ecosystem: Host-associated > Arthropoda: Insects > Digestive system > Gut ... | reverse complement strand
GAACGGAACCTTTCAAAATCAGGTTTTTTCGACCCATCAGGCGGGTAGCGGGGCGAGTTTTTGTTTGGCGAGATGGGGAACTTCGAATTGTGCGGTGAGCGATGAGAATACGCCTTATAGTAATACGGATGTGGGGTATTATATTAATGTATTTAATCCCGATCCGAGTTATTCGGGGATTGCTAATTTACAGTATATGAGGGATAACGGGACGCTGGGCTATTTACAGTTGCAGGGACCAGCTAATCCTCGAGTTCGACATCCTTGGTTTAGAAACGCCTATTCGACGTCGGGATCGTACGCGTGGCGTGTGTACGCGTACCGTGCGACGTATTCGGTGTACGCGGGCAACGCCGTTACCGTCTTGGGGTTGAGCCGGCTTTGTGGATAAAGTCTGAAGTCTTAACACTTGAGGGAGAAGGTACCTATAGTAGGCCGTACTGCTTAAATGAAGGATATTGTCCGGGGAGCCAGTCTGTAGTCTCAATCAATGCACCTACCAATGGGAGTGCTCTGGCGGCGGGAACAGTGATTACCATGACGGGGACGGCCAATGGAGCAGATAATTATGACGGAGATAACTACGGAGGAACAGGACTGACGCGGTCGGGGACGACAGTGGTGACGGCGGATGTCTGCACAACCAATGGACAATGCATTAATAAAAATAGCGTCGTTGCGCTTGGAAAGCGCAACGACGCCGAAAATTGGAGTTTGAGTTGGAATGCGGATGAGCTGCCGGCGGGGACGTATGCGGGGACGGTGGTGGTGCGTAATACACAAGGAGGTGCGGCGGAGAGCACCTATGTGAGTTTTACTATCGCGCAAAAGGCATTGGCGATAAAAACGATCAAAGACACTGCTTTTAATATTAAATTGGGAGATGCTAATGTGGTAAACTTGGCGGGCTGTGCTCTGCCCTACAGCGATCAGGGGATAACGATCGCTAATACGGGAGGGGTGCTTTATGCGAGCGGGACGGGGCTGAACGCAAACACAGAGATTAGCTGCGGGGGGACGAAGATATCAGCTAGTGTGGTGACTCCGGTGCTGCCGAGTGTGAGCGCGGTCAGTTTGTTTTAAGGGAGGAAAGGGGAAAAAATGGAGAAGATGCAAGACCGTCAATTGCAAAAAGGGAGAGGAGGGGTTTTGGAGGTGGATGGGGTTGACGGAGGGGAGGGGGTGTGGTATAATGGAGTTGTTAACAAAGTGATGAGCGCGCTTAGGCGCTCATCCAAGCTAAGATTAGCCCCCGTGTTTAATGATGAGGGCTATTCTTATGCCTGTTTTGCTGATATAGACGCGCAGAGCGCATCTATTACGCAAAAAGGAGAAGACCTTTTTCATAAAATGGTCCTTTCTAAGATGGTCGGTTTTACGCTCATCACTTTGTTAACAAACAGCTTGTCAAAGAGCAATCCCCTCCTATTATGCACAAAAAAGTGTCAAAATAGTTACAAAAAGCGAGCATTTTTAGGGCAGCTGGGAGTGGTGGCAATGGCAGTGGGGCTGGGATGGGGCCGAATCGGCCAAGTTCGGGCGGCAGATCCAGTGACGACTTTAACTTTTGAGGTGGAGAGTGATAGCAATTTAACTCCGACGGGCTGGGAGGTGGGGCTTTATAATCAGACAACGGGAGCGATGGTGAAGACGCTAGCAATTCCGATAGCGGGAGTGGTGAATAAGGTGGTGACGGTGGATTTGGGGGCGGTGAGTAATTATTCGGTCAATACGGTTTATCAATTATGGCTGCGGGAGGAGTTTGTGTTGGCGGGGAGTGATGCTCAGGCGGGTGATGAGCAGATGAAAACATGGACGAGCTGGCAGGCGATTATGAGCGATGGAGTGAGACCAGTGACTTGGTGTGTGAATGTGGCGGGAGGGTTTTTGTATGCTCCGGAGGATGGGGATTTGTGTCGGACATCGACACTGCCGGATACGCCCGATATAGCCAATTTTGCTGATCCTACTATCGGGGCTTTTGCTTCTTATGTGGCGGGTTTTAATAGCTTGGTGTTGGCGGGGACGGCTAAAGATGAGGATATTGGACAAACTTTAACTATTCAATACCAGATAGATGGGACAGCGGGGAGCTGGTCTAATTTGACCACTATAGTTGCTGATGGCAGCGAGCAGAGCTGGAGCGGGACGGTTACTCTGCCAGCGGGGCTGGCCGACGGCAGCCATACTGTTTATGTGCGGGTATATGACGGCCATGATTATTCGAGCGGTAAATCGGTCACTTTTTATCTTGATGATACGGTTCCCACTAATACTGCTAGTTTGGTGGGCGGAGTTTTATGTACGGGGATACCTACTATCTATTGCAGCGCCCCGACGGGGATTAGTTTAGCTGCTTCTAGCGACGCGGCAGCAGGAATAGGAGCTTATCGAACTGCTTGGGATACAGCTTTTAGTTCTGGGGATGTTAGTCCAGTATGGACAACGATTAATCCTCCCACCACCACTTTGCCTGATAATTTAACTACTGCGGGCCACACCACCGAGAGCCAGACTCATACCCTCTATTATCAAACTAGAGATAAAGTGGGTAATGTGTCGGCGGTGGGCAATATTAACTACTATATCAACTCCACTCCCGAAATTACCCTTAATGACGCGGATCATGATCATATTCTCTCTGTTTATACTCCATTGGTTTTTAGCGGCACTTTCACGGACGCAGATGCGGGGCAGACGGCCACAGTGAGGGCGACTATTGATGGGGTGGATTATTTGAGCCAGACTTATGTGACCACTGGCGGAGAGATAAAATGGGAGATTATTATTTCTCCTACTTCGCTACAGGGACTATCCCCCTCGGAGCTGACTAATATTCCCATTATGGTGACTGACAGCGCGGCTACTTCGGATACTATTAGCTATACCGGACAGATCAGTTTGGTTTCCGTTACTACCTCCCAAATCTATATTTCGGTGATGAGAGATGCTCCTTTCTCGATTACGATCGGCAAGGTGGGGGCTTTTAATATCACTTATGGTACTAATTCGGGGATTACGGTGGCTACTAATGCACAGAGCGAGATTATTGTCTCGGGATCTTTGGACGCTCCCGCTTCCATTCCCTTTGGAGTGACCACATTGGTTTTTACGGTCTTGGACGAGCCGAGCACCCAAGTACAAAATGTGGAGTTTATTTAGCTAAACTTATGCTATAATATAAAGCTGGCTATGTTGGCACGTTTATTAGACCAAGCAGACAGAACAGTTTACGATAAGGTGGTGGATAATCCTATTCAAAGTTGGGCGTGGGGGGAGTTTAAGCAAAAAACTGGCAGTGAGGTGGTGCGGATTGGGTTTTTTGGTGAGGATGGCAAGATGGTGGATGGAGTGCAGGTGATTTTTAAGCCGATGCCGATGACTGGCTGGATAGTGGGCCATTGTTCGCGCTCGAGCGAGCCAACGCCAGAGCAGCTACAGGCGATAACGGACGTGGCGAAAGAGAGGAAGGCGGTGTTTGTTAAGCTGGAGCCGAATATTTCGGTGCGCTCGAGTGAGGAGACGGAGAAGGCAAAAGTGTTTGGGAAGATTGAAGATCTAGTTTTTAGCAAAGACGGAAGAAGGGGGAAGCCTTTGTTTACTAATTTTACTTTTGTGTTAAATCTGGGGGTGAGCGAGGAGGAGTTGATGACGAGGCTCTCGAGCAAGACGCGCTATAATGTGCGGCTGGCAAGCAAAAAGGGAGTGGAGATTGTTGAAGATAGCTCGAAAAATGGGATGGAAACTTATATCAAGTTGATGGAGGAAACGACCAAGAGACAGCAATTCTTAAATCATAATGGTGATTATTTTAGGGAGATGCATGAGGTGATGGAGGGGACGGGGATGATGCGGATTTTTCATGCTTTATATCAAGAAAAAGTGTTGACTTCTTGGATTGTCTGGGAGTTTAATAATAATCTTTATTATCCTTACGGGGCGAGCAGCAATGAGCACAGAGAAGTGATGCCGAATAATTTGATGATGTGGGAGATGATTAAGCTGGGGAAGGCGAAAAAGAATAAGAGTTTTGATATGTGGGGGTGCTTGGGACCGGACGCTAACGAAAAAAATCCGTGGTATGGTTTTCATAAGTTTAAGGAGGGATATGGGGGGGAGATGCGCGAATATGTGGGGACTTTTGATATAGTTCTGGACAAAAATCGGTATGACATTTTTAATTTTGTGGATCGGACGAGATGGAAGGCGCTGAGGTTAAAAAGTAAATTACAAAAAAGTTAAGTAGAAAGTGACTATGAACAAGTTTAAGAGGATTTTGTTGAAGGTGGGCGGAGAGAGTATGTTGGGGGATCGGGAATATGGAATTGATCCGCAGGCGGCGCTGGAGGTGGCAGGGAAAATTAAGGCCATTCATGATTTGGGGGCGCAAGTGGCGGTGATTATTGGAGGAGGGAATATTTTTCGGGGATTGGCGGGGAGTAAGAACGGTATTGATCGGGCGACGGCGGATTATATGGGGATGTTGGCGACGGTGATGAACGGGATGGCGCTGGCTGATGCTTTGGAGAAATCGGACGTGGAATGTCGGTTGTTTTCGGCGCTGAGAATGGAACAAGTGGCGGAGTTTTTTGTGCGGGGGAGGGCGATTAAGCATCTGGAGCGAGGGAGAGTGGTGATTATTTCGGCGGGGACGGGAGTGCCTTACGTGACCACGGATACGGGAGCGAGCTTGCATGGGCTGGAGCTGCACTGCGATGTGTTGATGAAGGCGACAAAGGTGAACGGAGTTTATGAAGCGGATCCGATGAAGGATCCGAAAGCGAGGCGATATAAAACGCTGACTTATCAAGATGCGATTTTGATGGAGGGAGTGGAAATTATGGATACGGCGGCGCTGGCGATGTGTCAGGAGAATAATCTGCCGGTGATGGTGTTTAAGTTGTTTGATGAAAATAACTTGACGAAAGCAGTGAAAGGCGAGGATATAGGGACGTATGTAGCCAATGGCGTTAAGACAGAGCTCGCCTAAATATGTATTATGATGTCACCAGACTTTTGGAATGGAGAAAGAGGCCGGTGGGGATTGTGCGGGTGCAGAGCGAGTTTGCGCGGCTGGTATTGACAGACAAAAAATACGCTGATATCAAGTTTATTGCTCACCATAATGCTTTCGATTTTTTTTACTATGTGGACAGAGAAAAAATTGCTGGGCTGCTGGAGAGGCAAAATGAAGTGGTGATCGCCGGAGAGGGGGGAGACGGAAGGGGGAAGCAGAAGGGCGAGGGAGAGAGGAGAGCGCTGCAGGGAAAGGAGAAGCTAAAAAACATGCTCTTGGCGCGAAAACAAACAGCACTGGTTTTTCATCTGCAACAACTCAAACACAAGCTGTTTATGTTAAAAACGCAGCTGACCGCGCCCAGAGAGGAGAGGGCGGCTTTCGAGCAGGTTGTTTGGCAAAAGGGAGACAAAGTTTTGTCGTTGGATATTGACTGGATGAGCCGCTCGCTTTTTTGTTTGAAGAAAAATAAAAGGAAATATCAGCTAAAAGTGGTTTGTACTTGTTATGATTTGGTGCCGATTAAGTATCCGCAGTTTGCTGATGAGCAAAATTATATGACTTGTTTTCCGCATTACATCCAGAATATGCTGAGGATTGCGGATAGAGTGATGTGTATTTCTCGGGCGGTGGAGAAAGACCTGCTTAGCTATGCGAAAGAAAAGGGGATCTCTCCCCCACCAACGCAAGTGATCCGACTGGGCGATAATGTTTGGCATCAACCCAAAAGTAAGGAGCCGAGTGACGCTAAATTGCGCTCTATAATTAAAAAGCCGTATATTTTGTATGTATCGACGCTGGAGGTGCGCAAGAATCATTTGTTGCTGTTTGAGGTTTATGAGAGGTTGGTGAGGAAATATGCGGGGAGGTTGGATGAGCTGGGGGAATTGGTGTTGGTGGGGAGTTTGGGGTGGAAGATAGAGGAGTTTTTGAGTAGGTTGGAGCAAAATCCTCGGGTGAAACAAAAAATCCATATAGTGGCTAATCTTAATGACGATGATTTGAGCCATGCTTATCGTAATTGTTTATTCACGGTGTATCCGTCTTTTGCCGAGGGGTGGGGGTTGCCGGTGGCGGAGAGTTTTTCTTATGGCAAGGCATGTTTATGCGCGGACAATACGTCGCTGCCGGAAGTGGGAGGGGAATTGGCGGAGTATTTGGGGGCGGATGATATAGAGGGGTGGGCGGAGAAAATAGAGGAGTATTTGACGGATAAAAAAGTACTCAGAGGGAGAGAGACGTTGATTAAAAAGGAGTATAGAGTGTGGAGATGGGAGGATTTTGGGAAACAAGTGCTTGCGCAATGAAGCTCGCCTAAATCGGTATTTTCATCGTTGAAAGTCTCGAGCACGGCTCGAGAGGTAAAAAGCGATTCTCAACGTACGTAAAGTACGTATCGAATCTCTTTTTCCTTTCAACTTCGAAAATCCTCGATTTATGCTTCGCTTTAACATTTGGGTCTCTAGTCACAAAATTAAATCAAGCTCTCTGCAAACAAAAGCTAGCACTTATCTATTATAAACTGCTTTTCCCGATCACAATTCCTTGACTATCGTTTTTGATGCCGAGGGCGTTGGCTTCGTCGGTATCGACATGGAGGTCCTCGTCGTAGTCGGAGCGCACACGGACAATAACATGATGAAGAACGCCGCCGCGCTGGCCATTGATTTGGACGCTGAGCTGGTCGCCGTCGGTGAGAGAATGCTCGCGGGCTTGTTCGGGGGAGAAATGGATATGGCGGGCGGCGATCATGACTCCTTCCCTGAGCTCAACTTTTTTTCCGGCAGGACTAAGGAGGGTGAGGCCGACGGTGCCGCTTAAGTCGCCGCTTTCGCGAACTGGAGGGTTGACGCCGAGTTTGGTGGCGTCGGTGCGGGAGACTTCCACTTGGGTTTGGGGGCGGACGGGGCCGAGAATGCGGACATTATCGAGCTGTCCTTTAGGGCCCAAAAGAGTGACTTTTTCATGAGCGGTCCACTGGCCGTGTTGGCTGATGTCTTGGAACTTGGTGAGCTGGTAGTTGGGACCAAAAAGAGCATCTAGGTCCTCTCGGGAGATATGCAAATGGCGACCAGAGATGCTGAGCTTAACAAGAAATGGCTTCATGTGATTTTTATCTAGTGGCTTCGGGGCTGATGCCTTTGACAGCGGAGACCTTGATGCGGCCGACGTCCATGAGCCAGCCAGCTTTTTGGCCGCCGAGGGTTTCTCCCCAAATCTCCACTTCCATACCCACAAATCTGTCGAGATCGGTGACGGAGGAGATTAAATAGACGGTTTGGGTTTGGCCGCCTGGGCGTAGGAGGCGATGGGTGCCTTCGCCGTCGATACCGCCTTCTTCGAGATAGCCGGTGGTATGATCTTTGAAGTCTTCGGCGTTGGTGCTGCCGAAAGTGTCGCCAGCTTGGATAGGCTTGTCTTCGTCGGCGACTTGGGGGATGGCGACTTGTTCGCCGCCGAGGCTAATGGGGGCGTCGGAGCTGGCGCGGCGGAGGCCATAACCAATACCCACACCAGCGCCAATGGCGAGGATGGTGACGATTACTACGGGAGCAACATTTTTTTTCGACATATTGCTTTTTATTATAAAAGAAATTATACTAGATGTCTATGTCCAAAAAAAAGTTTGACAATAATAAGGTGGCGATTATCGGAACCGGTAAGGTGGGGATGACTGGCGCTTATGCGCTGTTGCTGCAGGGAGTGGCGAATGAGATTTTGCTGATTGGACGGGATAAACAGAAGATTTTGGGGGAGAAGCTGGATTTGGAGCATGGAATGACTTTTTTGTCTCCGACGACAATTATGGTGAGCGATGATTATGCGCAGTTGGCGGGGAGTGATGTGGTTGTGGTGACGGCGGGAGCGCCTCAGGAAGATGCGGAAACAAGGCTGGATTTGGCGGCAAAAAACATTGCGATTATTGAGGATATTACCAAACAAATTGTTAAATATGCTCCGGACGCGATTGTGATTGTGGTTTCTAATCCAGTGGATGTGCTGACATATAAGGCTTATTTGAAAGCTGGTTTTCCCAAGGGGCAGATTTTTGGCTCGGGGACGGTTTTGGATACTTCGCGGTTTCGTTTCCATCTGGGGCAATATTTGCGAGTTAATCCGCGGAGTGTGCATACTTATGTTTTGGGCGAGCATGGCGATAGTTCGCTGCCGTTTTTGTCGGGGGCTAATGTGGGCGGACAAAAGCTGACTGAGTTTCCTAATCTGACGGAAGAAAAAATCCAAGCTGCTTATGAGGCGGCGCGAGACGCGGCCTATCATATTATTAGAGCTAAGGGGGCGACTTATTATGCGATTGGGGTGATGATTGCGCAGTTGGTGGATAGTGTGTTGCGCGACGCCAAGAGTGTGTTGCCAGTTTCTATTCCGTTGCATAATTATCATGGGCACTCGGGGATTTCTTTGAGTGTGCCTTGTTTAATCGGGCGCAGCGGGGTGGAGAAGATTTTTAATTTGGAGTTTTCGAGGAGAGAGGAGAGTATGTTTGCGGAGAGTGTGGAGACGGTGAAGAAGTATTTGTAGAAAAACTCACCTAAATTGTTTCTGTCGCTGGAGCGTCTTTAATGGTCTGCGGCTAGAGATCTTTGGTGCATCTTCCATCTCAAATATCGCCACCAACTCACGGGGTTAAGTCCACATTGTCGCCAATTATTTCGACAATCACTGATAAAATAAATATGCTGCTTATTCGCCAATTCCTCCCCAAAATAGATGTCAACTTTTACTTTTTGTGTTGATGATGTGTCAAAATCAATAAATAGATATTCCCCCATTTGTTCGCTAATTGTCGTTTTTACTTCGGGATTAGTAATAACTTTTAGGTCTGTTGGCAAAACAGGAAAACTATCGCTGTCTAAGGGATAAAAAACTAACCTTGAAGGTAAAATACCCGCTAAGGTGTAGGGATTGCGCCAATCAAAAAAGCTTTGTTTAGCATCTGGTTTCCCAGAAGTAACTTCGGGAAAAAGTAACTGTTTATAATTTTGTCTAGCTAGGCTTAATTCGTCTGGTTTGGTGGAATAAGAATAAACATATTCTCCAGCATTATGGCTGACAATTTGCTGGCTGGTATAATCATCATTCTGCCAAGGCCAATGGTCATCACTGGTCATTTTACCTTTAATATTGCTTATCCATTTATCCTGCTCAAAAATAAACCTCACTTCTTGGTTGTTGTGGGTGAGATAAGTGAGGACTGAGGAATCTAATTGATCGACAATTTTAAGTGTTTCTATTTTCATACTGGGGAAAACCATCCCGATTTGTGGATTATCGTCTGGGCTGATGGTGTAGATGGCTAAAGTTTTGTCTCCACCTCGAAGAATCGGTTTATGACTGAATTGAGTGGAAAATATGGGCGGGATAATGCCGTAAAAACCATTTTGTGCTGGGTAATCGTTGTAGGGGTCGGGAAAGCCATCATCATAAACTCGTACATCGTCTAGAACTAAACTGTCACTTGTTAATCTGAATCGTAGTCGATAGTTAGTGGTCTCGACCCAAAAAGCAGTTAGTGGTTTATCTGGTTTGAGCAAATCTTGGGCTAAGGAAACTGTTGTTTTTGTCGCTTCTTTATGGGTAATGAAGCGATTAATTGACTCGTTAACTCCGACCACTCTTGCTTCGCCACTATTCATTTTATTTGCTAATACTGACAGCTGTTCGCCGAATTGCAGTTGGAATTGGGCGTCCATAGAACTTTCTAGGCCGATTGTTGCCCAGCCTCGTTGGCTATCTACCGACATTAAAGCTTGATCTAAAAGGGGAACAAAATAATCGGCAACAGTTAGGTTGGAGTTAACAAAATCATTAGGTTGACTGGTAAAACTGCTGGTAGTATCGCCATAATTCCATAGGGGGTCACTTATCGTGTGTTTGATCACTATCAGATTTCTTGGCTGATTGCTGGGACTTAAATACCAATTAGAACTGGGGAAATATGGCTTATTGATTTTGGAACCATTTACGGTGTAGCTGTCCACACCCCATTGTTCGCGCACTGTTTGCCAAATCCGTAACCCCTGTTGTTCCAAGTAATTTAGACTATCGCTATCAATCCCCCAAGCGCCAGCTACCAAAAGTGGTTCGTCAGGAAAAGATTGATGAAATTGTTTGATGAGAACATCGAGCAATAATTTTCTATCGGGGGAGGCATAACCAACTAATAAGCTATGTTCTGCCTTGGACCAATTTTTTTCATTACCTCGATAAGTTACTCCACTAGCGGCGGCTAAACTGGGCGTTACTTCTATCCATAATCCTGCTGTTAAATTAGGATTTAGTTTTTTAGCGTTATGAAAAATAGTTACCATTTCGTCATTGAGTAAAGCATCATAACGAAAAATGAAGCTGCCGGAAAAATTATGATTTTGTAACTGTTCTAGTTGATAGGAAAGGTGTGAGGCGCTCCCCGGCTGACAACACTGTTCATCACCACGAACCTGAGAAATAATGAAGACATCCCCCTGTGCTCTAACTGATGGGGCAAAAAAACAAAGGATGGAGAATAAGCCGAGAAGCAATGACCACTTTTTCATAAACACTCTAAAGTGGTTGTATAAAAGAAACCACTTGGGCGTCCAAATACTGACTCAATAAGTTGAACAGAGATATTATACCTTAAAAAACATATAAGTTCCCTGAGAGTTTTGGTACAATAGGTGGTATGCCAGAGTTACCAGAAGTGGAGGTGGTGGTGAGGAGTTTGCGGGGGTTTTTGGCGGGGCGAGTGATTAGGGAGCTAGAGGTGAGGAAAGAGAAAAGTTGGGAGGGCGAAGCGGGCGAGGTGGTGGGCAGGAAAATTGTGGATATTGGGCGCAGAGCGAGGTTCGTTTTGTTAAAATTAGATAATGGGAAGACTATCTTAACCCATTTGAAGATGACGGGTCAGTTGATTTTTAAGGGGGAGAAAATTGCCGGAGGAGGGCATCCGACCGAGGATTGGCTGGAGCAGCTGCCGGGGAAGCATACGAGAATTGTTTTCACGCTTGATGATGGAAGTCATTTGTTTTTTAATGACCAACGGATTTTTGGCTATATGAGAGTGGTTGACGAGGAGGAACTGAGGGAGGTGATGGGTAAAATTGGCCCTGATGCGAATACGAGCGAGTTTGGCGAAGCTTATTTGGCGGGGAAAATAGTTAAGAGAAAAACAGCGATAAAACAATTAATTATGGATAATAAAATCGTGGCGGGAGTGGGGAATATTTATGCGCAGGAGAGTTTGTTTAGGGCGAGGATTGATCCGCGCAGGGCGGGAGAAAGTTTGAGCGGGGCGGAGGTGGGGCGGATAGTGAGGGAAATTAAAGGGATTTTGGCCGAGGCGATAGCTGCGGGAGGGACGACTTTTGATGGGAAATATGTGGACGGCGAGGGGAAAAGCGGAGAGTTCTCGGCGAAACTGCAGGTTTATGGGAGGAGCGGGGAGAAATGTTTGGTTTGTGGGGCGGATTTGGAGACGATTAGACAAGGCGGGAGGAGGACGGTTTATTGTTTGGGGTGTCAGGGTGGTTTTTTGTCTCCGAAGACGCTGCTTATTTTGTGATTTTATCCAAAAAATCTTTATTAAAATCAGAACCTTTAATAACAAAATCATTATTTTGAAAATACTTGTGCTTGTTATAAACTTCATCGGCGACTACCGAATAAACGCCATAGCGGGAGATGTTTTCTAATTTTTGCTCATTAAAATCAACACCGAGCGTTACGTTTATTAAAATATCAACATCTAAATCTTTCGGCGACCTTGCGAATTGTTTATAGCGTTCTCGCAAGGTTCTTTTTGCTCCAATACCGATAGTTTTGTTATTCCAAACAAACTTGTGGTCATATTCCATGTCTGCATATTTGCTGTCGTGTCCTTGGGAAATTGTATTTTCTTTTACACCACAATTCACTAAAGTCTCGGTTATACGCTTTTCGAAATCAGAGCCAGACGCTGCAGTTATCGACTGATTCATTGACTCCGTAAATAACAGCAAGAAAATCTGGTTTGACTCTAAGCCGTTTTTATTTAGTTTTTTGTGAATTGTGACAATTCGTTTTAGCAAATCGTCTTTTTCCCGACAAAGAGCCGTTAAGTCCTCGAACCATTTCAAAGTCAATAATGCGCCTGTAACTCTAGTATAATACGGCTTACCAATTGACAAAGTATCATAAGCCATGGTTAATTTACATAATTTTGAACCGTCATTCACAAACTTTTCAATGGCTATTGTTTTTGCACGCTTTAATAGCCAATCCTTTTGTAATAGCAGATATAAACTAAACTCAATTAAATCAATAAAATCTTTATTGTTTGCAAATGCCTCAAAAATATCAGTATCGTTTTCTCTTAATTTTTCTCTTAATTTTTCACCCAAAGAGTCATCAAGCAATGCTAATTGTTTGTCATAAGATTCGTTTTTGTTTCGCTCAATAGATTCTAAGTAATCCTCTAATTGATTTTGCGAAAGTTTTATAAACTTTTTTAACAAGTTGTAAAACACAAAGTTTATGGCAAGTTGTGAATCGGTTATTTCTATCGTATTATTATTTTTCATTAAAAACTCCTGTCTTGTCAATTTGTCTGACGATATTTTCCAACACGGGAATGGCGACTGAATTGCCGAATTGTTTATATGCTTGGTTGTCTGAAACGACAACTTCAAACCAGTCTGGAAAGCCTTGTAGCCGTGAGGCTTCTTTAGGGGTTATTTTCCGTGGGTTTTTATTTTTTTGTTTAATTAAAATCTCTGAACCATCTTTGTAATATCGTGCGGAAATTGTGCTTGTATATGGCGATCTTTCGTTAAATAGGGAATAACCAAAGCCATTGCCTTTTCCGGCGTGTTCTTTTTTTCGCCTTTGATGTCCCTCCCAAAGCCTGTCTGAAATGGTGTATTTCTCATTAACATTTTTCTCTAAAATGTCGCCGACTTTTGTCGGTGTGTTTAACTCATTGGGAAACTCAAAATCTTTGATGTCTAAATCGTTCCTAAACCCTAAAATATAAATACGCTCACGATTTTGGGGTAAGCCAAAGTTTTTTGCGTTTAAGATTTTGTCATAAACTGTATAGCCTAATTTTTCAAGCGTTCCTCTTATCACCTTAAAAGTATTGCCTTTGTCGTGGTTTCGTAAGTTCTTGACATTTTCTAGCCAAACAACTTTTGGTTGTTTTTCTTTAATAATTTCGGCGATTTGGAAAAATAAAGTGCCACGAGTATCGGCAAAACCTTTTTTAAGTCCCGCCATTGAAAATGGCTGGCAAGGAAAGCCAGCACAAAGGATATCAAAATCAGGTATATCTTTTGGCTCAACTTTGGTGATGTCGCCCGCAAAGTTTGGTGTCGAAAACAGAGTATTGCTGTCTAAACTATTGCCGAGTGGTGTTTTTGTGGCAAAAATCTTTGGCGATAGTTTTTTGAAATTGGCTTCGTAAGTTTTGCGGGCAGGCTCGTCCCACTCTGACACAAAAACACACTCCGCTCCGATCGTGTTGTGCAAGGCAATGTGGAATCCACCTATTCCAGCGAACAAATCTATAAACTTTACTTTGCTCTTTGCCATATCTAAATTGTAGCATACTTTTCCAAAGACCTGATCAAAAAATGACCCTTGCGGGACAATTTTCGGGAGAAGTCTCTGATTTGGTGGGTCAGCCGGGACTCGAACCCGGGACACTCTGCTTAAGAGGCAGATGCTCTAACCGACTGAGCTACTGACCCACTTTTTTGGTCACTCGCCAAGCTTAAGAGTCCGTCAGTTAACGGATCTAACGTACTTCGCTAATTGACCCTAAGGGGTATATTTTATCACAAACTAAAGACCGAGGGGGAAAACAGATTATTGAGTTTATTGTCGAGGGAATAGGCTAGTTTCTCTGCTTCCTCGACGGTCATGAGCTCGGTTTTGGTGTTAGCATGGATGAGCTCATGGATGAGAGTTTGATGGAGGATAATTTTGCCAGTGGCGGTGGTGGAGGAGAAAAATGGGTTATTGTAGGTCATGCGACTGTCCCAGCGGCCAATTTCTTCTTGGGTGGCGAGATAGATGGTGGTGGTATTGCCTTGTTTGAGGGTGGCGCCGTGCATCTGGAGGCTTTGGCTGTTCTCGAGGAGTTGGGAGGAATATTGTTTTTGGAGATTGATTAGAGAGGCACCACTGTCTAGGACGAGAGCGATGTTGCCGGTATTGGTGATGAGTAGCTCAGGGTTCTCTTGAAGGAGAAAGGAGCGAACTTGGGTGTTTAAGTCGCGCAGGGCGGCTTCGTCGATCTGGAGTGAGGTGTGGTTTTCTATCTGGAAAATGTTGGTGGCGATGATTTGTTCGTCACTAGGGTAAGAGACTTCTCTGGCGAAGAAGTTACTGCTTAAGCGAGCGACTACTTGATCGACCAGCTGGCGAGTGGGGCCATAAAGCAGGATAACCGTCGAAAGGAATACTCCCAACGTCATGGAGATGGCAGCTTGGGCCCATGGCCCAAGAATGGAGGGTAATTTGTTATACTTGCGCATATTTATTATATTTAATAAATATTTATATTGTGGAATTATACCATATTATAGGTCGAATGTCAAGGGTGACATTCGCTCTGGGGTTATGTTATAATAGTATCTCCAACGCGCCACTCTAGTCAAGTTGGTCACGACGCGTGTCTGAAAAACACGTTATCTCAGTTCGATTCTGAGGGGTGGCACCAGCTTTTATAGTAAACCCATGAAAACTAAAAGTAATTGCCTACTTAGATTGCTTTGCTGTAGACTCCCCGTGATGATGTGGTTATGTTGGTGTTTTTTGACGATCTTTTTATTGAGGAGTAGTATTTCGAGCAATGTTTTGGCGGCTGAGATTTATAGTATTGGGCCGGGCGGTGGAGGCGCCATCATTTACCCTACGATTAATCCGCAAGACGGGAATAATATCACCCTTTCGTGTGATATGGAATCCACCTTCATCAGCAGAGATGGTGGTGGGAGTTTTCGGGCGCATCAATTTTGGGATGATACCAAATACGACTACAATCCGCACGACGCCAATATTATCTATGCGTATAACCGCCAGCAGGTTTATATCTCCTATGACAAGGGCGAAACCTTTGATTATTTTGCGCCCAAGGCCGACGCTATAGAAAAAATTGGGCATCATATGCGGTTGAGTAATGCCCAAAATGCCACTCCAAAAGTGATCTACAAATCAGACGTACACTTTATTACGACTTCTCCTACAAGTATTGATGCCTATCGCATAGCAAAAGTATATGTCCATCCCACAAACCCAGAGATTATTTACATATTTTTTAACGGGACGCCTAGTTATAGTATACCGATGGGAATTGTACGGAGCATAGACGGCGGCGAAACTTGGCATGATTTTGCCCGTGAGTTTGGGACGCCAGACAATCTCTATTCCTTGGGAAATACTCAATATGGAGACACCGTGCTCAACACACTACAACAGGACGGAAGCTATGCTCCTAATGGTGATGTTGACGATAGCAGATATGGCGACT
>Ga0099364_10007515_pt1 | contig 15530 bp, 10 predicted proteins | sample TergutTh196P3_FD_73070 | JGI IMG/M metagenome (GOLD analysis project Ga0099364, IMG submission 73070) | Microcerotermes parvus P3 segment gut microbial communities from Pointe-Noire, Republic of the Congo - Th196 P3 | ecosystem: Host-associated > Arthropoda: Insects > Digestive system > Gut ... | reverse complement strand
GAAGTCGTCCGTGCCGACGTTGATTCACGGCAGATCGACTTCCGGTTGGTCAAACGGTTAAAGACTCAGAGTCGTAATCAGAGCCGCAATCGCAAGATTGCGCAACAAAAACAAAAAGAGCCGGGGACATAGCGGTACTCCGCGCAGTCCCCGGACGAGGGTTATTTTACACCAACGGTGATGCCGTCACGGACTGCGTTCATTACCTTAATGGCTCTTTCTGCCATTTCATCGACTTGCTCATTGGAAACGTCCACCAAGTCAATAAGTGAAAAAACATAATTTTGGTTTTCTCGAACGGTTACGCAGTCGTAGCCGTCTAGTTTGCTCAAAGTACCTAATGGTTGGATAGGGCTTGTTTTTTTGTACAAATTGAAATTGTACTGACAAACTTGGACAACAAATAGACAGTGTTTTTCTGGACATTTTTCACGACATTCTGCCCAAATAGACCTATGGGCTCCAATCCAGTAAACCATACCTGTATGTGGGTCATCGAAGTAGTTGCCGCAAAAACTTCCTTTGTACTGCCCTGTCGCTTGCGAGAATCCTCCTTTCACATACCCGTAGGATTTTGATTTGGCGGAGATTTGATCTGTAAGATTTCGCACAATAGGCTCAATTTTTTCTTCCCAAGTATTCGTAATAATGTCCAGTTTTTCTTGGTCTTCTCTTGTAAGGATGGGCGGAGTGGGAAAGTAATCTTTCAACGTTTGAATCCAAAGCCTCAGCGCATCATCTTTAGGTTGGATCGCTTCAAACTCTTCAAACACATATTCCCAAGTTAACACCTTGAAAATAATGTTGTTGTAGTTATTGCGAAAAGCGGTTTCGAGAGCAGAAACGCTAACGTTTTCGGCTTTAGCGATTTCGTCCAACAGCCTATCTTTGTTCGCTTTTATTGATAGTAGGCACAGGTATTTACGTTCCGGCCACGACTTCATGGCTTTGGCGTAAGAAGAAATTTGACCATAGACATGCGATTCGGGTTCCCAAGGCTTGTTTTCTATCACAACGACACAATCATCGCTCCGATAGACAAAATCAACTTTTCCCTTTTCGTCGTCGGAAGTTATCCAGACTTCGCGCTCGATCTCACTCGACAGCGGGATGTTTTCGTCAAAAAGACCAAGAAAGGCTTTTTTGCATGCAGGAATCCCGTTTAGTATTTCTGCCAACACATCGGAAGTGATGTTTTCATGTTGAATTCCGGCAATTTGAATTTTGTGGAGTAGTCCCGTCATGTGAAAAAAGTTTGGTTCGTAGTGATCAAGATATTTGTACCCGAACGACTGTTACCCGACCAGCCCTCAATTTGTGTTTAGCCACGGATAACACGGAAGAACACGGATAAGACTTTCATAGAGGAATAGACCAGTTCACTAACTTCAAAACAAGCAAAATGGGAAGTTTGCGTCGCTGGACGAAAAATTTCTCGGTATATTGTTTTCACACGGAGGCACAGGGGCACGGAGAGAAGTTTTCTCTGCGCCTTCGTGCCTCTGTGTGAGAAAAAATACGAGGGGCCACATAGGTTTTAGCGAACAGTTTATTGATCCGTGTCATCCGTGGCTCTTACTCACAAAACAAGGCTTGGTTGGGTACTGTGCTAAATTGTATCGGAAATAGCGAGAAAATGCAAGGAGGACTTCCCGCCAAAAATAGCAAAAGGTTCCCAATCTTACGATACTGAATCAACAACACCGGTTCTTACGAACCAGGCTCTGTAAACACAAGTTTCAATCCAGTTTCGACTAACTGGTAAATGGAGGCTGACCCCATCACACACAAAGCGTTCTCGGTCGTGAACGTCCATTACCTTGCTTACGCGTTGGGCTCTGTAGCGTTGGCGGCGAGCAATTCGACGACGTGAACAATCGGCATGTTTTTCAGCACCGGGTCGAGTTGCATGATTCCGCCGAAGTGCATGACGCAACTCATATCGGTCGTCGCCAAAATGTCGCAACCGCTCGCCTGAATGTTTTCGACCTTTCGACGGCCCATTGCCAATGACGTACCGGCCATTTTGACGCTGAACGTACCGCCAAAGCCGCAACATTCGTCGACAAAGGGAATCGGCACATATTCCAGGTCGCGGATTCCTTGCAGGAGTTTCAGCGGAGCGTCGACGATGTTGAGTTCCCGTCGAGTATGGCAGCCGATGTGCAAGCCGACTTTCTTGGGACAACTGGCGCCGAAGCCTGTTTTGCCGAGAACGTCAACGAGAAATTCGCTGATTTCAAAGACTCGTTTGCCGACCGCCGCCGCTTCGGAACCCGGTGCGAGTTGCTCAAAGAACACCCGGCACATGGCGGCGCAGGAGCCTGACGGCGTTACAATCCAACGGTACTTTGAGAATACCCGCTCAAAGTGTTCCATGACTCGCTTTGCTTCGGGCCAATACCCACTGTTGAACGCCGCCTGACCGCAACAGGTCTGTTCCGGCGGAAATTCCAAGGGAATGCCTTCGTTTTCGAGAATCCGAACCATCGCTTTGCCGACCGATGGGTAGAACTGATCGATATAGCACGGAATGAACAGCGCTACCGTTTCTCCGACTCGATATTCCATAAGGAACTCCGACGTTTGTTTCTGTCTGGCCATTCTATCCAAAAGACCGTGGAAAACAAGAGGATTACCGCTGGCCGGCAATATCGGGGGGAGGGGGCCAACTCATGCCATTGTGCTTGCAAAGAATCCGCTCCACCGCCATCCCCTCTGCGGTCTTGTGGCAAACGGTTGGAAGTGGTGAGGGCGTGCAGTCCTTCGCTTTCGGCTTTCGGCCTCCATCGTTTGAGCGAGGAGAGTGACACGCCAAGGATGTCGATGATTTCGTCGTTGTCGAAACCGCGTAGGATCAACTCTCCGGCTTGAAGTCGGGCGGCTGCTTGCTGTGATAAACGTCCGTGTGGTGTACTCATACTGTACGATACGCATGATCAACCAATTCGGTTCAGATTATTTTAGCAGATCAGAGTATTGTATGCCCCGTTGGGGCTAGTGGTAGCGGAGGGTCTCCAACCCCCGGCTAAAGCCGGGGGTTAGAGACATTACGCTCTTTCAGAGCGGAGATCGACGAGGCCTCCAAAATATTGACACCCCCCCCCGGCTCTTTTTTCGTTGTCTACTACTTTTTTCCGGCAGAGGAATTCGCTAGAATCTCGATCTCAGTGACCGTTGGCCACAATTCGTATCCGCCGATTCTTACCCTGTGAAAGGACAAACGATGAACACATTCCATCGCAATCGACGAGAGTTTCTGACAGCTGGCCTCGCCTTGGGTGCTCTTTCCGGTATCGCTTTGACACCGAACCCTGCCGTTGCGGACTTTGCGACGGATCCAATTCCGACCGATCAGCGTGCAAAGGCAAAATTGAGAATCTGTAGCCAAATGCGAGGCTGGATTCCCGGCAAGGACGACGCTGAAAAAATGAAGCAGATCAAGGAGTGGGGGATGGAAGCCGTCGAAGCCGGTGGCCATCTCGGTCAAGATCACGAGGCGGCCAAGAGATTCAAGAAAATGGCCGACGATGCCGGACTCAAAATCAGTGCCATCTGCGGCGGTGTCGGCGCCGGACCATGCTCCGGCGATCCTGAAGAAGCGCGGCGCGGCGTCGATAAACTCAAAAAATCCCTCGAAGGAGCCGCCATCCTCGAATGTAACGGCGTCATTTTCGTGCCCGCTTTCAATGGAGAGCAGGAGCAACTCAAGCGAACGCATCAACAACTTCGCTTTTCGCTTATCGACATTGATCCGAACACAAGGGAAATCAAAGGAGGATTCCTCAAAGAAGCCGGTGACTTTGCTGCAAGCCTCAACACCAACGTCATCCTGGAGCCGCTCAATCGGAAAGAAGCGTGGTTCCTGCGTCAAGTTGCCGACGGAGCATCCATTTGCCGCGACGCCCAGAGCGAAGGCGTCAAAGTGATGGGCGACTTCTATCACATGTTCTACGAAGAACATTGCGATATGGGCGCGTTCATCAGCGGCGGAAAGTACGTCAAGCACGTCCATTTCGGCAGCGGAAACAAGCGGATTATGCCGGGACAGGACCCCGACCAATCGTTCGTCGCCGGTTTTCGCGGCTTGAAGTTCATCGGATACCAAGACTTTATGAGTTTTGAATGCGGCTGTCTCGGCGGCGACGACAAGGGCGCCGAAGAAGTCCCCAAAGTCCTCGACTTCATCCGAAAAAGTTGGGAAGAAGCCTGAAAGGTGTTAAGGTGCAAGAGGCACACTCTACACTCTACACTCTACACTCCTTATGACCAACCTTCGCAACGTCATTACGATTGGACTTTTGGCGGTCTTTTTCGTTTGGTATGGAGCGACATGGGCTTACCAAAGCCTCTACAAGGAGCCTCGGCAGCGGCTCAACGGAAAGATTGCGCAACTGCGGCAGGGAATCGACGCAAAAAAACAAAGCATTGCGTTTATGCAACAGTTTTGGTCGAACAACCAAATCCTCTATTATCGGTCTCTGCCTCGAGTTGAAAACGACGTCCGTTCGCTGTACACATTCTGGTTACTGGAACTTCTCAAGTTCTGCGATGTCGAAGGAGCCGACGTGAACAGCGACAACGTGTCGCGGACCAACTTCGGTGGTCGTAATTTCCGATTCCATGTTCGGGGCGTCTGTTCGCTTGACCAACTCAGTCGGTTGCTCTTCGAGTTTTATTACGCACCGTTCCTGCACCGGATCACCGAAATGACCATCACGCCGCAGGAAAAGAGCGAAAAGGCCGCCATTTCGCTGACAATCGACGGTCTGTCGATTCCGCCGCCGTTTCCGACCAATCCGGTTCCGTTGGCCAATCAACTTCCATACGGCTTCTATCATCCACGGCTCGCATCCAAGCAGTTGGAGGCGTACCAGGTGATTGCCGAACGCAATCTGTTGCAAGCCGTTCGAGGCGGCGTCGACAGGGCGGATTACACGTTCCTGACCGGAATCAATCGCATCGACGGCGAACTCGAAGCGTGGTTCTCGATCCGAACGGACGGTTCCGTTCTCAAAGCCAAAATCGGCGAACAGATCGCCGTCGGTTCCGTCCGCGCAACGATCAGGGAAATTCTCGACGAAGACGTCGTTTTCGAACGCGACAACATGCTCTGGCTGCTGACGCTCGGCGAATGTCTCAACCAATCCTTTGCGTTACCGAAAGAGGTTCCCGTTCCCGATGTGTCGATCACTCAGCAGTCGCAGCCGTCGACGGTGAACGGACTGTAATACCGTTCCTCGAATTCTTCGCCGGAAAGCAATACGGCATCGAGGTCGGGATCGTCCGTCGGCACCGGCTTCTCGGCAGTGTACGAAAACCGCCGCAGGACGGCGACAATTCGCCGGGATCGCGGAATGTCGTTTTCCTCGGCGGCGGCTTCCCGAACAGCGAGCGTCCAGTCGTCGACGCTGCCGGACGCCTCCGCCAACCATTGCAGAAGTTCGCTTCGCTGTGTCGGCGTGAACGATGCCGCTCTCAGCACAGAAACATTCAGATAACTCCGAACGGAATCGATCTCGCCGATTTTGCGAAGCACTCCAGCGAGAAAGCAATGGGCGCGGAGCCGTCGAAACGGATCTTCAATGATCGCAAGAGCCGATTCGGAGGATTCGAGCAGTTGCCGAGCCGCTTCCCGTTCGTCGGCGTTCCAGAGAGATTTGCCGACGATTCGGCGTTGAATGGCAACCGCTTCGGCATTCGTTTTGTCGATGTCAAGTGTTTCAAGAATCGTTCCGGCACGGCGGAGCCATTCATTCGGTTCCGGCGACCGCCGGGCGGCTTCCAGGAAAGCCCAAGCCCGTTTTTCCTGCGACGAAAATTCCGAAACGACCTTTTCGACCTCGGTGCGGAGATCGAGAGTTGCGTACCGTTTGACGAAAGCGAGAAAAATCCAGTCCCGAAATTCGGCGTCTTTGAACGCTTCCGTCAACTTTCGGGCATCGTCGAACTTGTCGTGAGCGAGCAACTTGACGACAAAATCGTAACGTGCCCGGTCGCCGTCGAATGGTTGTTCAACGCTTCGAACAATGTTTATCGCTCCTTCGGGTTTTCCGTTATCGAGCAGCGACGCCGCCAAACGACCGGCCAGCAACGTCGCATTGGCATCGAGAGCGATCAGGCGGTGGAGAATCACCGCCGCCGATTCGGCGTCATTCTTGTTGACGGCGTCAATTGCCAATTGCCGAAGAACCGTTTTCTCGTTCAGCGCGTTTTCGATGCCGCGCAGGGCGTCTTCGAGTCGTCCGAAGCGAAATCGTGCTTTGGCGACCTCTTCGAGTATCCGATTTCGGGCTAAAACGTCGACCATCGACCCGGCGGCGGCAAGGGCGGTATCAAGCGGCATAAGGGGCGTCCTTCATCTTGTTGCGCTAACGGCCTGGTCGGCTGTTCGCATCATTTTTCTTGCGATTCCACGCATGAAAACAGGTTCGAGGCCGAAACTGAAACTCCATTCGTCGGTTGTTTCCCGATAAACCGCTCCGATCAGGAGTCGAAACGACTCGCCGGTTCGCACGAACATGAACTTGTGCCCGAGATTTCTCCAATTGTTCGACATATCGTATGAGGTCGAATAATTGATCGAATATTTCTCGTTAAAATTATATTGGGTGTTTACCATCAGGACGGTCTGTTTGAACACTCCGAAAAGTTGGTCGACGTTCAGTGTCAGACTCCCGCGTCTGGGCCGTTGCAAGGTTCCGCCGAACCGTGTTACGTTTTGACCGTATTCGAAAACATCGTAGATTCCCGACGAGAAGAGCGCAAAACGATCACCGATGTTCCAGAGGAAATCGTAATCGATCAGCCCAACCGACTCGCCGTGATTGTGCTGGGCGTCGGGATAGTAATTGAAATGTGCGGAAGCGGTGACCCAATCGATGATCCGCCGTCTTCCGACCGGTCCGCGTTTCGTTTGGAACCGGTGAGTCGTTCCAAACCGGCAAAGCGTCATATTGTCGGCGATTTCCATGTTGGCGGCGGTTACTCTTCCTCCCATTCCGCTGCGGAGAGCGTAGTAACGAGGATCAAACCGGACCGGTATGGACGGGTCATCGGGAGCGAAGCGAAATCCGAGTTGACTGGTGTACGTTCCGTTCCAATACCGGCGCCGGGCATCTTCAATTGACCAAGTGTCGAGCGAATCGTATAAGATCAAATCCCCCATATTCCGATTGGACTGCGCGTAGGAGAATTCCGTATTGAAATCGATTTTGTGGGCCAAACCGTTGACGTACCAGGTTCGGCTGGAGTGTTGAGGAAACACTTTCCAGAACGGCAGGTTCAGACGAACACCGGCCTGCCCGTACAGGCGGTCGACACTTCTGTCGTTCCGGTCTTTCCCCCAATGGGAGAAGTCGCCGAGAACGTAGGGAACACAGCGAATCGGCCCGATGTTGAAGGGCAAGTCAAGTTCGTGTCTCGTGGAAAAAACTTCACCCCTGGCGTTGATCGTCGACGTTCCCGGATCGTAGGAGAGAGTCGACTCGGAGTCCGTTCGCAACTCCCAGGGCAAATACCTGCTGAAGTTACCGTCACGGCGATCATTGTAAGGCGGTGTCGCCGTGTGAAAGTTGGCGAATCCGATGCGGGTATGTTCGTACCAGGTCAGGCGGTCGCCGAGCAACGACTCGCCGAGCCAGGTATGGTCCAGTCGCGGCAGCCAGTTGGCATTCGAGTAAAAATCGTCAAGGGCATACTCCGTAAAAATCGAAACGGACGAATTTCCACAGAGTTTTTTGAGTTCCAGCGATGTCGTTTGATTGTCGTACTCGTTCCATTCGTTCAAAAAATAGGAATTGACGAAATTGTGATCGGAGGTCTTTCCGATTTTGGCCGTCAACAACCACGGCGAAGGAGACAGGATTCCGAACGAAGGAACCTCCTGAAAGTGATGCCAAAAGAATCGATAACGATAATGATGAGGAAAAGTAACAGCACTCCGCCGTCCGCCGAGCCTATCGGTGCCGTTGTCGCTGATCCCCCAGAATCGGACGTATCCCTGCAAATCGGTCGCCGGGGTGTAATCTAGGTCGACGCCGTGCCCGATGCCGCGCATTTCGATCCATTGGACCTCAAGATCGGCGTCGAGCCAACTTGGACGATTGCGGATGTTCAGGAGTTGAAACGGATTCCAGTTCGTCCGGACACGCATGCCGTTATACGTATCGGTTCCAACGGCGATGTTCTGGAGATAAAAGGTCGGGTCTTTCAGATCGGCTGCCATCCAAGGCCAGTAGAGGATCGGAAGTTTACCGACGGCGACGTAGTTGTTTTCCGTAACGAGAAACTGACGATTGCCCGAATCGTCGAACTTCATCGTTCGGGCATGGAGCGAGTACGTCGGCTCGCCCAACATGCTCGTCGACACGAACCCATTCTTCGCCGTGAAAAATCCTTCGCCGATCTTCTGGAGGTTTTCCGTTTGCAGACGAAGCGATCCCTTGACGCCGCGGATGCCGATGAGCGGCGTAATCAACTTGGCGTCGAGGATGTAAGCCACGCCGTCTTTCGTATCGTAGTACATACGATGAGCCTCAATGCGCCGCTCACCGTCACGGAAAATAATGTTGCCCTCCAAATAAATTTCGTAATCGTCGCTCCCACCTTCCGAATTAAGCGGATCAGGCCCCCAAGTCACCGCGTGGTCGGCGGAAATGTCGATCACATTGCCAAGCAGCATTTGATGGCTGGCCCCCTCGATGACCATGTTGAAACCTTTGATGATCGCCATTCCCCGATTGGGATTGTCCGGAGATTTTTCGTAATGACCGTCCCATGACAGACCGCTGCGCGGATAGAGTCGAATCCGTTTGAACTGCGGCCCCCCGGAGCCGGAAGCCGCTTTCGGGGCCGCCGCTCCTTGAACGAACTGGACCTGTTGAATGACCAAACTCTCCGGCGAAATCATCTGTTGAGCACGTTGATGGATCGCCGGAATGTTTTTTAACGACGGCGTCTGCCGAACGATCAGCGAGTCGATTCGAGCCGTCGTGAGGAAGCGGCCCGACCATTTTCTGTCGACCATTTGGGCGTTGACGTTTTCCGGATCGAATTCGACGCGAAGCGGTGCCGCATCGACGCCGCTTTCCATATAAACGACCACTTCACGTGCGGCGCCGGGTGTGGCGACTTCTCGTTCGACCCAAACGACCGCATGGGGACCTTGGGCAAAGTTGCGACCTTGTCGAACGCAACAATCCCCTTCCAGAAAGAAAACATCGTGTTTGTCCTCTTTTTTCGACCAGCCGGAATTTGCCGAAATGATGATCGGTTCCGCCTCATCGTTCGTGGGACCGAACGACAAGGTTCGTCCGGACGGCTCGACCATAACGACGGGGGCTGAGACGGTCTTCCGGCTGACTGCCGATCGTGGAATCATTGCCACGTAAGAACTGAATTCCGGCTGCGCGAGGTCTTCCGGAGTGAGGTGAGGATTGATCGACGGATCACTGATGGGAACGTATCCTTTTCCTTCAACGTAGACGGCGGGAACAAGTTCATCGGACGGAGCGTAGACGAGCGATCCGCCGACAAACTGGTCGCCGAGCGACGATGGTGGAGGCGGTGGCACCTTCGGAGCGACTCCGCCGAGGCCGGGAAGGTTTTCAAAGCCGCTCGTTTCCGGGACGTGTGGCGCCTGTCGGAACGGTCGAAGGATTGGAACCGACGGCAACGAATGGCGCAAATTCCAATGGGATTCGGCTTTTTTTTCGTCCGCTTGCAACTGGGGCGAGCCGAACGCGGAAAAAACGCAAAGCAACACCGCGACGGCGCGCAGTACTGCCCGGAGAACGGAACGTTCTCGTCGTCGCAAGTGTTTGTGCTTGACGTTTCGGCGCATTCGGTGAATATTGGGAAAATAAGTCGCGGAGTATGACCATTTTCCGAGAACGAATCAAGAGGAGTTTTAGGCTACTGCGGCAGGCGTGGCGGGACCGTCGTGGTGTTTCCGGCTTTGTTTTTCACGAAACTCATCTTTTTCCGATCCCCTTGACAATTCTACGAATATATGGGAAGATTGGGCGTTGCGTCGGGAGCCTTGGGGCGATTAGCTCAGTTTGGTTAGAGCACTAGCTCGACAAGCTAGGGGTCATAGGTTCGAGTCCTATATCGCCCACTTTTTAAGTCTATAGAGCCGAAGGAGTTAGGACTATCCGTCAGACGGTCTGACGTGCGGCAAAAGCCAAGTTTACCCGGTAATACCGGGTAAAAATCTTTTCCCGCACGAAAGGAACGTCAAAATGCCCAAAAAACGGATACCCTCCTATCGGCTTCACAAGCCCTCTGGACAGGCGGTTGTCACCCTCCAAGGCAAAGATTTCTACTTGGGGCAGTACAGAAGCAAGGCAAGTTGGGAAGAATATCAGCGGCTCATTGCCGAGTACCTTGCTAATGATTGTAAACTGCCCCCGACGCGATTGCGGCACGAGATCACCGTCGAAGAACTCGCCGTCCGTTTCCTCGATTGGGCCGCCGGATACTATCTCGACGACGATGGCAAGCCGACGCCGACCGTCGTGCATTGCCGGTTAGCCGTTGCCCCGTTGGTGCAGCACTATGGCAAAAACGCCGTTTCGGAGTTCGGACCGCTTTCTCTAAAATTCATCCGTGAGCGGATGGTTGCCGAAAAAAATATGGTGCGATCAACGATCAATGCCAGAATCAACGTCATTCGTCAGGCGTTCCGCTGGGGCGTCGAAAACGAACTGGTGCCGCCGGATGTTTCCCACGCTCTGGACGCCGTGCGAAAGTTGAAAGCAGGGCGCACTGCCGCTAAGGACAACGACGACGTGCCACCGGTTTCTGATGAGGTCGTCGAAAAAACGAGACCGTTCTTGCCTCCCACCGTTGACGATATGGTACAGGTGCAACGTTTTATCGGGGGTAGGCCGCAAGATGTTTGCAATATGCGAGCCGGAGACATTGAAAGGCAGGGCGACGTTTGGACGTACCGACCATATAGGCACAAAACAAAGCATAGGGACAAAAAGCGGTCGTTGGCAGTCGGCCCACGGGCGCAGGAAATCCTCTTGCCATACATCGTCCGAAAGATCGACGACGAATTTATCTTTTCCCCGGTCGATACGGTGAAGCAGTTCCGGGCAATTCAGAGGGAAAACCGGAAGTCGAAGGTTCAGCCGTCGCAGTACGACCGTTCAAAGGCGGAACCGAAGCGAACGCCGAGGGAAAAGTACGATACTCATTCGTACCGACGAGCGATTCATCGGGCTTGCGACAAGGCCGGAATTGAGCGTTGGAGTCCGAACCAGTTGCGACACGCCGCCGGAACGACGACCGCCGCTCATTTCACTCTGGAAGCCGCAAAGGAATTTTTGGGCCACGCCAGCATCAAGACGACGGAACAATACTATGTCGCCCCGCTCCCCGAACTTGCCGCCGAGGTTGCAAGAAAGATCGGGTAGGCTGCCTTCGGGGGCGGAGATATTCCAGTTGCGGTGGTCTCCTTTCGACAACGCCTTGTCAGCCCGGCGAACAACCCGGTCACAAAGTCGCTCTGTCGCCTCCAAGAGTTTTTCGGCGGCATCGCAGATTTCAGCATCGACCTCCGACTTCAACTGTCAGAATATACAAGCAATGGTCGCTTAGATGAAAAGTGTGGACCACCTCGCGGAATCAGCAGTAGCGAGTCCTGAATCCCCGTCGTGCTGGAGGCTGCATACATTCTGCAACACGTCGGCACTCAGGGTACTGGTGGCGGTCAGTGCAGTGTTTCGGCGAACTCGCCCATCGTCTCACTCTGGGCGGCGTGGGCGGCCAGCGATTCCAGTGCGACCGGATCAGTCATCTGACGGATTGACTTTTCGACCTCCTTGGGAACACGACCAAACTTTCCTCGGAGGAACGTTAAGAGCATATTTTTTCCCGCTTCGACCTTTGCTCCGGCTACCTTGGCCTCTCCTCTGGCTTCACCTCTGGCTTCGCCAACAGCGATGCCTTCGTCGTATTTTCTTTCGGACAGTGTTTTAATCATGGCTCTCTCCCAATCTTTGTAAATCGGTTTTAACGCTTCGTCTACCGTCGCCTCGTCCAACTCGCGATTGTTGACGGCAAACGCTATTTCAACGAACTGCAACAACTCGTTCGTCAGTTCGACCTTTTCCTCTTGATCGGTAATTTCCAAAAGCGGCAGCAAGGCTTCCGGGAATTCGTCCTCGCGGCCACCGGTCATTTTGTGCAACATGCCCAACACCAACCGCAACACCGGACCGCCGACGAGGTTCCTGAAATCCCACGCCGGAAGGTCAACCACCTTGTACCTGATCTCCGGGACATGGCCCAACGGCTTACCATCACGTCCCTTCGGCAACAAATCCGCCATCGTGGGATAATCCCCACGGTGCGGCGTTTTTCCCGTCCTCAAAACGAGAAAATACGGCGCCGACAGGTGTTTCTTGCCCGCTTTCCTCTCGGCATCCCAAATCGCGGACACGTATTTGTGGAGCCGCCGAGGTATCTCCTTCAAATCGCGACTCTGATGCTCGAATATGATTACTGCCATCAGGTCGCCGCCGTGTTTCAGCGGACACTGGAACATCAAGTCAAGGATGCGCTCTTTGCCGTCCTTGCCGAGATAGTGTGTCGGTGCCGGTTTAATCTTCCGCAGGTCGATCTCGGCGACGAACTCCTTATCGCCGTAATGCAACAGGAAGTCCACGAAAACAAATATCCGACCGAGTATCCGCTTCACGAAGGCATCGATGTAGTTCCCCTTCGATTTCGGTTCGGACCCCGACGTGTTCGCGGCCTTCGCTTTCTTTGCCGACTTCGGTTTGCGTTGAGTCGCCTTCTGCTTACTCATTCCCGGATTTTACCACCAACGTCGGAAAAAACAAGAGGCAATCTTCGCGGAGTCGAAATTGCGTCTCACTGTGCCTTGCTCGGCAGCTAAATCGGCCCGGATTTATAAATTTTGGGACGCTACAAACAGATGTTATAATTATGGCTATGGCTTACACAAGATCAGCGAGATGCCACGATAAGAGACCGCAAACAACGAACCACTCTCAACATTTCAGTATCAAATGACAATTCGCAAGTTTCCCTCTCTGGCAGAACTCACGACGCCTTCGGTACAGGGCGTAACGTCGAGGCAGTGTGCACGGGATAGAGACATTGACAGGTTCAATGCCGACCGCTCGGATGGGCGTGTGGCTTATGGCAACAGGCATTTTCGGAACGGAAAGCAATTTTACATCAATGATTCAAGCAACAGTCCGTTCCGCAAGCATAACCGTGAACGAATATTCGATTTTTTCGATGCACAGCATAACGATCCTGAAACGACAGATATGCCTTATCGGGATGTTGCGCTTCGGGGACGGTGGGATTTGCCGCGCCATCTATCCGATGAACAGATGTCAGACAGCAGACAGCAGAATTTACAGCAAACTGCCGTCTGCTGTCTGCCGTCTCTTCTGCCGGATTACCATTTGCTGGTGGAAAGAGCAGATGTCCTTCGTGCCTACTGTTGCCACTATCCGACAAACTCGTATCTTGAATGGATCATAAAAAATCCGGACGAGATCGGTGGAAGATGGCGTTATATGTCGTTAAGAGATTCCGACGGATCAATTGACTGGTTGAAAGGTCTTTTGCGGAGACAGATACTGATTCGAGTTCTGAAGCCGAAACTCGCGGCGGTGAACTCATCGTAACTTGTCAAACAATGACCAACCGACTTGGAAACCGTTGCTCACCATCTAAAAGACTGAAACTCGCCAATGTCAAGTTATCGGGGCAAAACATTACAATTTAATGACTTGTGGCGTAACTCCCGCCACGGCAAAGCCTTACGGCTTTGGATAATCGTTCCTTTTTCGGCCTCGTTCGTCCGTTTTTTGACGGCACCGACGGCGGCACCGCAGCGATGATGGCACCTTATTGGGGACCGTCCGGCTCACGTTTTTCAGGGCCGCGAACATTCGTTAAACCGCCGCACAAGGCACCTCTGATTCCCCACGCAGTTCCTCCGAAAATCAATGTGACAATCACCGCCAAGAAAAACCAGTACGAAAAAGTTGTGGTGGGCGAGGCATCATCGGCACCTTCGTTTTTCTTTTTATCGTTACCTTCAGGCGGCAGTGGCGGTGTCCACTGCACGTTACGCTCGCGGATGTTGTCAATATGTCGCTTTATTTCAGCTTGGCGTCGATTTTGCCAATCATCATTATCGGTAGGGTGCTTGCTATCCCACTCCGCTACAGCCTTTTCAATTTCTGGTATCTGCGATACGGCGGCAATCCTGCCCACCGTCTGAAGCACATTGAAAAACATATAAGCATCATCATTTATGAATGAAAGCAATTTCGGCACATCTTCCGGCTCACCAATGTTGCCTATTACTCGACCAAATGTCCGGTATAGTGTCGGGGCTTTCTCAAACACGGTCAGTGTCGTTTTCCTCGCTTCAACCCTTTCCTCTTTCGATATGTTGAATTTGTCGAAAAAGTTGATAGTTCCCTCCGTTATGTACCAATCAAACATTGTTTCCAGCGGTTTTGACGCTTCCTCCAACAGGAGAGGAAAGATAGAACTCCCCAGATCATGAAGTTTACTCAATGCAACGGGGTAATACTCGTCCAGACCGTCATTGTTCAAACATACTTCGTATAGAAGTACACGAACCTCATCATCCGAAAAATCCTTGGAATCCGTTTTTGCTTTTTCGAGCAACTGTCGATATTGCGAAGTACCTAATCGCAATGGATGGTCTCGAGAAAGGATTTTCGGTATAGTCGTTTGTTTTGATTCAATAGTCTCCTGCCCATTTCCTTGAACAAAAGAAACAAGTAGCAACACACTAAGGAAAGACGAAAAGTAATTTCGGAATTGGGACATGGTAATACTCCTATTTTGCATGAGGGTCTCCTTGAATCTTTGTCTCTTCTTCTTCTGCGAGAGAGAGTCTTTTCGAGTCTGTGGGCTGGTCTGCTTCTCCAAGTACCCCACCATACATCAATCTCCATTTATCATGTTGTAAGGTACCGCCGGGGTGCAACAACTCACCGACACAATGTCCTAATTCGTGAGATGGAATAAGTATCCCCGGAGTATCAATAGGTCTCCGCTCTGTCGCAACGAAGAAGTTATAGAAGTAACCCATATGACCAAAAGCCGAAAAAGCAGACTTGGCGACAGCAACTCCATGTGGATGCCCATTATCCCACGCATTCAATTTATTCACGTAATAGGCGTTCACTTCATTCTTTTTGCCAACACCCTTGATCAACGCCCTCGCTTCGTTGTCCAGTGTGTTAACACTAGGAATGAACATTCCTACCGCAACCGTCAATCCATCAGAAAGGTCAACGTTAACCAAGGACGGCTCGCCAATGTCAACCTGTTGTGGCTGATCCACAACTTTCGGTGAGTCCTGTGCAAGTTGAACCCAAACGCCCACCTGGGCGTAACGTTCACGGACTACTTTCCACTGGGCCTTGACTTCGGCTTGTGAAATTACTGGAATGGCGAGCCCATTTGGGTTGTCAGGGTTGAGAAGTTTCTTC
>Ga0099364_10007514_pt1 | contig 15530 bp, 10 predicted proteins | sample TergutTh196P3_FD_73070 | JGI IMG/M metagenome (GOLD analysis project Ga0099364, IMG submission 73070) | Microcerotermes parvus P3 segment gut microbial communities from Pointe-Noire, Republic of the Congo - Th196 P3 | ecosystem: Host-associated > Arthropoda: Insects > Digestive system > Gut ... | reverse complement strand
ATCCGCTCTCAAACAGTCGCGACATTCGTCCATACGGCTGAGAATAATGTTGCACTGGCGAACGACGCGATACCATGTTTGATAGTTATCAAGCCCGCCAAGGTTATCAGCATTATATAGACCGGTTACAAAAGCCGTACCATAATGGTCGGATGTTGCAAACAAGGATATGCCTTCGTCGGTTGCCGTCGGTCCGGGCGTATGATTATTACGCCATATATCGCCTTCATCGGGAAGATACGTGGTTACCGCCCACATAAACGCTTCCAAATTTCGGGCGTTGACGAAGATCGTATCCATCGCAAGGTCGTTATCAATATAGTCCTGAATACTGAGGTAGTTGCAGGAGGTAATGCTTGAAACGGCAATCATAACACTGACCGCTTTTAACAAAATGACTCCGGTTATCTTTTTAATTCTATTTTTCATAATTTTCTTATTTTAAGATGATTACAAATTAATATACACTTGGAATGAATAGGTGGACGGTATCGGATATACCTGACCGTTTCTATTCGCCTGTTCCGGGTCGAAAATCTTCACCTTGTCCCATACATAGAGGTTGTTGCCCACCAATTGCAGGTCTAACGACGAAATACGGATCCGTTTCAGGAAAGCCTTTCTCAAAGTATAATTGAGGGTGATTTCTCTTAATCTCAAATAGCGCGCGTCGCCTTTCCAGAAGTCCGACGTCTGCATATTGTTTGCATTACGTCCATAACTCATCCTCGGCAACAGGGCGTCGGGATTTTCGGCATACTTGAGGTCTATTCCCTGTTGTTCGCAATACCAGCGCGGCAGCCATCGTGTGGAAGGGTCGCTGTACTGTTCAAGTACATTACCGATATTGTTTCCTGCAAAAGGAACATAACCGATGCTGTTGCGAAAATAATCCTGTTTGCCGACGCCCTGAAATAGAATACCAAACGAGAATGCCTTATAATTAAATTGTGCGCCGAAACCGTAGTTCAGCAAAGGATTCATTGTCCTATTGGAGATAGGCGTCATGTCTTCCGAATCAATCACGCCATCTCCGTTGATATCCATGTATTTAAGGTCTCCGGGCAAAATGCTTCCTCCGAAGGTCTGTCTCGGGCTGGCGTCAATATCTTGCTGGTCTTTGAAGAAACCAATCGAACGATAACCCCAAACAACGTCCATAGGAAGATCATTATATTCCAGATAGGCGTAATTCTGTTGAATTTGTTCCCTGTTGATAACCTTGTTCTGATAATACACATAATTACCGCGCACAGTGGCGCTCATATCTTTATTAATTTGATATGTGTATGCAATATTACCGTCGGCGCCGTAGGTGATCATGCTGCCCATGTTACCCCAGGCATTGTTGGTCAGACCGGCATAATCGGGCACTTGCAGACGTTGCTGGAAAATACCTTCACGCTTGTCTTGAAAATAGTCAACCGTTAATTCCACTGCATTGTTTAATAACCGGATATCAACGCCAATGTTTGATTTGATCGCTTTTTCCCATTCTAAATTATTAGCGCCTACCATCGATACGCGTATTATTTCTCTCTGATACTGAGTGCCATACACGGTAGCAGTGCTTTGTGAAACTCTGTCCAAATACGGGAATCGCCGTCCCCCGATATTTGAGTTGCCCACCGTACCGATGGAGGCTCTGACTTTGAGCAGATCCACCCATGGAGCTTTGCTTTTCACCCAATCGTAACCCGAAGGAATCCATCCTAACGCTATGGACGGGAAGAAGCCATATTGACGTCCGGGCTGGAAGTTTTCGGAACCGGTATAGCCGAAATTGAAGTCAATCATATAGGTATCGTTAAAACCATAGCCCACGCGTCCTGTAATACGCGCGCTGCGCTTGGGTATCTGCGCGTACGTCCTCGACAATCCTGCCATTTCGCCCCATGTATACTGGTCGCTGGTAAAAGCATCGTCAAAATATGCTTTGGCTAAAGCATTAAAGCGATGGGAACCAAAGGCGCGGTCGTAAGTCAACGTCGATTCGAAAACCCATCTTCTGAAGTGCCAACTGTCATTCAAGTCGTAGGTCTCTTGACCTGTTCCCTGGAATGACCTGACGGTGATTAATTCACCTCTGTTTGAGCGCTGTTGAAGTTCATACAAATCGGGCATTCTGACGCGCTGTTCGTTATAATTGCCGTTGCGGTCGTAAGAACCTAAAACGGTTAACTTCAAGCCTTCGGTAATGTAGGCTAAATCCTGCTCCAGGGTCATTGAAAATTTCGAATTGAAACCCTGCATCTTGGTGTTACCCATGTGATTGATAACAACGTAGGGCGATATACCTATATTGCCGGCTTGGGCTATACCGGGGAACTGTCCGTTGGAATAACGCAGAGGATACTGCACCGGAGTAATCGCTGCCTGCGATTGCCAGATATAATTGGTTGATTCGACCTGTCCGGGACGCTGGTTGATCGACACAAAAGCGTCGGAGTTGAACCTCAATAAAGTTGTCTTTGTCAGGTTTATATCTAAGTTCATACGCAACGAATACGTATTGTATCCGGCGTTTGAAGCAAAGGGGTTATCTTTTTCTATGCGGTATGCCGCATCTTCAATTGTACTGCCCAAACTGACAAAGTATCTGGCGATATCGCCGCCGCCTCGTCCGCTAAGATAATACGATTGTCGCCACGATATGGGACGCACGATTTCATCCTGCCAACTGATGTCCGGATAAAAATCAGGGTCTAATCCGTTTTGCATCACTTTCAATGCAATATCGTTATAAAGAACGTTTTCTCCGCGCAATATCCGCGCTTCGTTGGCTAACACCCCATAATCGTAGGCTCTCAGATAATTCGGCAGGCGGCGCAGTTGCGATAAACTCACATTTGCGCGTCCGGTGATAGCCAATTTTCCTGATTGCCCGCGTTTTGTGGTCACAAGTATTACTCCGTTAGCCCCGCGAACCCCATATACTGCGGTCGCCGAAGCGTCCTTCAGCACCGAAAAACTTTCGATGTCGGCGGGGTCAATCGTATTCACATCGCCTTCCATTCCGTCTATCAGTACTAACGCTGCATCGTTGGCGCCAAAAGTCGACCTGCCGCGAATCCAGAACTCAGCAAGGTTTTTACCCGGTTCGCCGCTCGCCTGCATGGTAAAAACGCCCGAAACTCTACCTGCCAACAGGTTGGTGATAGACGGCGCAGGAACCTGTATGTCGTTGACGTCTACGGATACAACGGAAGCAAGAACCGAGATTTTGCGCTGTGTGCCAACGCCGGTGATAACAACTTCTTCAATTGTCTGAACGTCTTCTTCCAATGAAATGCGTAAATCGCTTACGCTTTGCGTCACCACATATTCAAAGGTTGAAAAACCTACATACGAAAACAGCAACACATTACCTGCGCTTGCTGAAATGGAAAACTTTCCGTTCATGTCGGTAATGATTGCCGTCATCATACCTCGTATGTTAACGCTGACGCCGGGCAACACCTCGCCTGTGGAAGCCTCAACAACCGTACCCGATACGGTAAACGATGTACCTGTCTGTTGCGCCGACAGCGAAAAATTCATGGTTGCCGCCAGCATGACTGTTATGATTAATATTCTATTCATATATTTATTATATTTAATATTATTCGATGGCGACTCTCCTTAATCTGCCGTTATCCCAGTCTGTAATATAGACGATGCCTTCCTTGTCGGTAACAATGCCGTGAAGTTGTCTGAACAGAGCCTCTTCCGGATTACCGTCTTTAAAGCCTTCCTTCCCCGGTATTCCGATAACCGTTGATACCATCATCGGGTCTGCCATGGTTGCTATCATTCTCAGACAGCGATTATTGCAGTCGCCTACATAAAGATTGCCGTCAGGGTCGAAACCTACTTGACGTATTCTATTGAACTCGGCGTCCTCTATCTTACCGTCTCTATGCGAACCGCGCACTACAGTACTTGATATTTTCCTTGCCGACGACATTAAACCGCGCGTTTGCAAGCCTGATGTCTCATTTATGACAGGCTCAAAAGAACAGTCTCTAACATCCACCATACATATACTGTTGTTCCAACTGCCGGGGACGTTGGAACCATATACCAAACCATTGCCGGAATCTCCTTCCGAGCCGGCTCCTATCCATATCTCCCACGGCCTGAGTGGATGAACGGCGGCGCTGTAATTTCTTCCGGTGGCAGTCATGCCAATGACGGTGGCGTCCCATGATAACGGGTCAACGCGCACGAAATGACCGGTTTCGTCATAACGGGTATAGTACCATCCCGTTTTTTCTTCTTCCGCCTTGCCTGCATCAATATCTCTTTCGGGATAAGGACTCCACACGCACCAATGATGATAATTGGCGGGCCCGGGCGTAGTATAATCTGCGTATCGCTCAACCTCTCCGGTAACAGTGTTGGTATACGTTGGCGGTTCCTCTTCTGGCCTGCTATTCCATGTCTTGATGTATTTCGATTTAGGCGCCCATCCGTCTTTTGGGTCCAAAAAGAGAAATCTATCGCGCGGGTTGTTGTTGCGCGCGCCATACATAATCACGTCTGTATACGGATGAACCGCTGGCGTGCAATTGTACTGGAACAGATCGTTAGTTGCGTTGGCGATAACAATAATTGAGTTTTCAGCGACATTCATACGCACGATCTTGCTGGTATACAAACTTACAAAAATATTGTCCTCGCTGTCAATAGCAAGATAGAGAGGCCAAAATTGCGCTTGATCTAAACCCTCGTTCAATCTCTCGTCAGTCGCATTGTTTCCCTCGCTTCTTCCTTCGCCATTTCCTGCAATAGTGGTGATATTAGCGGCAATTAGATAATTGAAGAACCCCAAATGCTCGGTGGTGGCGGTCTTTCCTCCCGTATAGTTTAAACCGTCCGGGGCAGGCGTTCCGCCAACACGCACGTTAATCACGCACTCGTCGCCCGGCAAACGCGGCACCAATACCATAAATTGGTCTCCGTTTTTACTGGCGCCTACAACCTTCGCTTCTACATGGTTGAAGAATACTTTGATATTCTCGGCGTCACTACCGAAATTCTCGCCGTAAACAATCACCATATCACGTATCCGTCCGGTTTCAGGCTCAAATTTGGTAATCTTGATATCCTTCGACGGATCGTGCTGAACTTTAGTCTCCTTGCTCTTGTCTTCGCAAGAATAGAAGGCTAATGACAATCCCGTTACCGCTATCACCGGCAACAGGACTTTTCTGTAAATACTGTGATGCACAGTATGAAAGAACTTTCTACTTTTTTGAGTTAAACTCATTTTTGCTTTCATTTTTTCAAATTAAATTAAATTTATTATAAAAAGTATATACCTTTAAACATTGATATTTTACGGCTTTGAATTAAATTATTTCGGGACAAAAGTATCGGTTAATTGTTACAAAAAGTGTTACAAATCAGTGAATAATTGATTAAGATTTTTTTACGGTTCATGTGAATCTTCTCATTCGCATTGTTCACACTTTTATTTATACCTTTCTCCATTCCGTGATTTGACGTTCCGAATCGTCAATAGCCAGACCGATACAGATGGCATTGGAAAAGGGTGTTGCGTAATTGTTGTCTTCGATCTGCTTGAGGGCTTCATCGGCTTTTGTTGCCGCTTCTTCACCCTTGTCTCTGTAGGCTACTTTGATTTCGATTACCCAGGCGATGCCGCTGTGCAGAATCACTAAATCGGCCCGTCCCAGATTAGAATGTACCTCCGGATTGACTTCAATGCCGCTACCGTGCAGCAGCGAAAGGATGGATGTGCGGTATAACCATTCCTGCGCGGGATACTTGAACTCTTCAAAGAATACATTCTGCCGAATGGCTTGGGAATAGTCGTCGTAGGGGATTCGTGCCAACAGGCGATTGAATACAAGAACCAACTTTGAAACATCTTTATCATTCAATGCTATCAGCAATGCGTTTTGAAAATTCTCAAAAGCATTTCCTGTGACCATATTTTGGGTAAACAGTTTCGACATTGAATGGATCGTTTCTGTATTGGGATAATCTAAAGAAAGTTGATTAGACGTTCCAGGACGCAATGTCAGGTAGCCGCTTTGATATAAAAAGCCATAAGGAGGCGCCGTATCCATGTCGCCCGGATTTTTGGCAAAATCCATTGAAACTGGTAACCGGCGAAACTCTTCTACGGTTAAATGTCGATTTTTTAAATATTCGGCAATCATTTTTGACCTGCCTGTATCAATCCAATAGTTATACCATTTTTTCTCTGCAAAAAATGAAAGGGTTGAAAAGGGATTGTATAGCCTTGCTTTTGTTTCATCATCGAAACAAAAACCATTGTAATAATCCCTCATGCTGCTGATTAACGCTTCCGTTGTGATATTCATACGTCTGGCCGTTTCTTCGAGATAATCGGGAAAATACTGAATGATTTCTTCTTCGGTATAACCGCAGATTTCGGCATATTCAGGCATCAGCGAAATGTCGGTTAGCGTATTGAGGGTAGAGAAAACGCCGAATTTGGCGAATTTGGATATGCCGGTGATAAACGTGAAACGGATATATTCGTCGTTGGCTTTGATTTGAATGTAATAATCCCGCAAAACGTCACGGACTTTATTGGCCATAGCGGGGTCATTAACGAAATCGGTATAGGGCTTGTCGTACTCATCGATAAGGATGACCACTTTTTTATTCTCTTTCCTTGCCGTTTTTACAATTAAATTTCTGAAAACAGCGCCGGAAGGCAGGTGCGTCGAGACTTCAACTCCCATTCTTTCCGCAATTTCGATTGTCAGCTGTTTTAAATCAGCTTCAAATATTTCTATCCCTTTGTTATTCGTAATCTGGCTCATATCCAACCGAATAACCGGACTTGGCTGAAAATCCGGTCGGTTCAGAAACTCTTCGGCATAAAGTCCTTTGAACAGATGCTTTTTGCCCGAAAACAGCGCATCGAGCGTCGTAACAGTAAGCGATTTCCCAAACCTGCGCGGACGGGCAAGGAAACAAATATCAAAATTGTCAATCACGTCGACAAGGTATTTGGTTTTGTCCACATAAACGCCATTTCTTTCGCGCAATTTCTCGAATGTCTGAATGCCAATCGGCAATTTTAATCTTTTATTTTCCATTTTTATATTTTGAAGGAACGTTCAGGCAACAAAGATACGTAAAAGTTTTCAGGTTTCAGTTTTATTCGTGTTCATTCGTGTAATTAGTGGCCAGTTTTCAGTTTTTCAGATTTTTATATTCATAATCACGAAAAATCTTATCTTTGCCGAAATACGCTGAACGATGCCGACGACATGGTGCAAACGCTTACCGGTTCGCCGACTGGGATGCGGCTGAAAGCGAAATGAAAAGCAAATAGGTCTGGCATACGATTCAAGTGAGGTCGACCTCAAATAAAAATGTTTTTTTTGAAGTAATATACGTGTTCGGCGGCATTTGTAATGCCGCCGACTACCTCCGCACCAGTTTTTTACGCTGAATTGCTGATAACTGAAAACTTTTTCGTATCTTTGCTGCCGGATTGCGCTCTTTCTTTTTAACTGAAAACTGAAAACGGGCGTATGCAATACGCCCCTACAAAACTGAAAACTGAAAACTGAAAACTATATGGCACATAAAAGATTAAAATTACCCACAGGTATCCCCACGTTTGAAGAGATACGAACGGGAGGTTATGTTTACGTCGATAAGACGCAATATCTTATCAATCTGATTGATACCGGCAAAATTTACTTTCTTGCCCGTCCCCGACGTTTTGGCAAGTCGCTTACCGTTTCTACTTTTAAGGCATTGTTTTCGGGGCGGAAAGACCTTTTTAAGGGTCTTTATGCCGAAGAATTTTTGAACCGGCCGGACTTTCAGCCGAGTCCTGTTATTTGTTTAGATATGAGTAGTATTGATACTGATTCCGGAATAAACGGCATAAAAAAGTCTCTTGTACAAGTATTGGTAGAAATTGCTGATAACTTGGAGATTGAAGTACCCTCAAATGTTTCCGCAGGCGATATTTTCAGAAACATAATCGTACAAACCTCAAAAAAACACAATCAAAAAGTAGTTATCCTGATAGATGAATACGATGCTCCCTATACCGATTTTGTTAACGACGCTGTTAAGGCAAATAAAGTTCGCAACGTTTTGCGCAGTTTATATAAGCAGATGAAGGCTAACGACCGTTACATCCGTTTTATTTTCCTTACGGGAATATCCAAGTTCGCTCGCTTCGGCGTTTTTTCTACGCTCAATCACACCACCGATATATCGCTGATGCCCGAATATGCCGGAATATGCGGTTATACGGAAGAAGAAATTATCCGTTATTTTCCCGATTATCTTGAAGAGACGGCAAAAAAAATGGGACTTTCAACCGATGAGTTGATTGCCAGGATGCGTCACTATTATAACGGTTTTTGTTTCGACTACGATCTGAAAGAACGGCTTTACAATCCTTATTCTACATTGGCCTTTTTCTTCGCAAAACGATTTTCCGATTATTGGATAGAATCCGGTCGGACAAAAGTGATCGCCGACTACATGAAAAACCGGAAGTTGACGGCGGAACAGTTTCGCCGGTTTTCTGTTCCGGAGAGTTTTGCCCGCAGTCCGGGCGATATGGACTCTACGCCGCCTGAAGGTTTTCTCTATCAGTGCGGTTATCTGACTTTGAGCGAAAAGAAATCAGGTAAGTTTTTGCTGGATTATCCCAATACCGAAGTGCTTAATTCAATGTCGCGACTGTTTATTCAAAATACGGTAAGCGAGACGGTTTTCAATATGATCCATAATGAATTGACCGATGCGATAACGTCGAACGATGTAGATGCCTTTGTAACGGTTGTGAATCGTCTTTTGGCCAAAATTCCTTATGAAGACTATTCAGTAGAAAAAATGCTTAGCCGAACAGACTATCTGCTGTTGCTCGAAAAAATTTGTCGTTCCGGTATCCTGTCTTTTTTGCATGGCTGCGGCCTGAATGTAATCGGCGAGATGCACACCAACAAAGGTCGCTCCGACTTGGTATTTTCCCATGTCAATAACCCCACTGTATGGGTGGTAGAAATAAAAATCGCCGCGAAAAACCAAAGCGCGAAACGCAGAGCCATGGAAGCGCTCCGTCAAATTACAGATAATAACTATGCCGCGCCTTTTCCCGACGCCCTTTGCGTATGCCTATCCATACATGAGGAAAAAAGACAGATAACGGAGTTCGTTTCACAACGTTATCAATCATAGAAACCGTCATTCCCGCGAAGGCGGGAATCCATTTTTTACCCAAGTCTTTCAGCGATGCGCCAAAATGATAAACAGTATCGTCAATAAACAGAAAACGGTCGTGAGAGCGGTTAAAAACAAAATTTAGTTCTATATGTCTTCCCGTCAATCGCAGTATGTTCCAAAATGGAACATACTGAATTTTCTATCAGTTCCCTTGAAATGAATATATTCGATAAATGTTTGGTTATGGCAGGTCGTGTTGCAGATTAAAAAAATGTTTGTATCTTTGCAGGGCAAAATGATAAACGGCTAATAATTTTATGGGGGTACCGCTCGAATTTTATTAGCCGTTTTCTATTGCGGTAATGCAATATTGCACTTTTTCTTTTGTGCCTCGCTTTACGCCTACAGTGAGTTTTATTTTTCCAAATTCCCTTTTGTTATATTCCAAAAAATGACAGCATCCGTCCGTGAGATGACAGGTACGCATCCTTGTTAGGCTTGCGGAAGTTTTTTTATCAATGACATTACGTCCTCACGGGATAGTTCCGTCAAAGAGATAATCTCATCTATCGGATGCTTCAGAATAAGTAATTTTATGGCTATTGACATTTTTTCTTCATCTCGGCCTTGATCTCGCCCTTTTTTAATGCCTCTCAACTCACCTAACTCTATGCCTTCATCTCTTGCTTCCTCTCGGGCATAATTGATGGCGCTACGCAATTGATAGCTTTTTGCTAAACTTACTTGATACCTTTCCATTTCTTCTTGTGTTAATTGTTTTATTTCTGCTATCTCTAACAACAGGTCGAAGGGTTTTTTGTCCTTTAGCTCGGGAGGGCTGGACTCCAAACCATTCAAATTTTTCAACACGTACAACCACCTGTCTGTGTCGTTTGCCAATTCCGATATGGATTTTTGGAATTTGGGCAATTGGATAAAGACAAACTGTAACTTGTTCGTAAACAGATTCTCCCATTATTTCGTTGAGGAAGGGAATTAACAATTCCTTATTGGTAAACAGATGTTTGAATCCGAAATCCGTTAACGGATTGATGTAAACCGAATTTTGCAGGCTTTGTTGCGCCTTCTTTTTCGCGATTTCGGATTCTGCTTGCTCTTTTTCCTTTGCCATACGATAGTTATTGATACGATTGAAATACAAAGGTACGGTTTATTTTTGTGAAACGGCTCATTTTTTCGGTTTTTTTCTGAAAATCGCATTTTTATGCTGAAAAGCTATACGCAGGTCGAGGGAAGGGATGCAGTAAAAAAATCATAGTCATTTGGCGTTATTGGATTCTTTTATCGGGGTCTATCAGCGACGCTTTTGTTAAGCGGTTCGTGCGATACCATTTGATGGGGTAATGAAGTGCTAATTTACCACTCTCTTCCGCTGCGTTGTCATTATACGTCAAGTAATGGATGGCTATGAATAATTGATTTCTTAAGTCTTTCATATTCAACTGATTATAGTCGCGCATGACTTGAGCCATATTAGAGGGAGTAATCTCACGAAAGTCTTCAAAAACATCATAATACTGCTTTATGAAGCTATTTTCTTTGCCATATTCTTGTAGAAATTTTGCGTATTTACCCTCAATATCGTATCTTATGGCGATGATTTCAAGGGTATCCGATTCATCTCGCATGGAGCGATACCCATTCTGATCGATACGCCAAATTTGATTGAAGGTCTGGTCGCTCATTTGACTGTACATTGTTCGCTGCGCCTCAATAGGGATTTGAATATCAATAAGCCCTGTTATTTCGCATCCTGCCATCCATTCAAAAAAACGCTGATAGCATGTCACGATATCCTCATTGTCATTTGAATAGGTAGCGCTGATTTGCCGGTTGAAAAAATCTAAAATAACCGTCAAGTCTTTTATTTCCGCTTCATCAAATATATCCGTGATCGTAGCGTAGGATTCCAAAGGCGGTTTATCATTTCTGCAACCTGCCAATAATAATCCAACCATGATGTAATACAAAAAATGTTTCATATAATTTCCTCCTTATATTATGTTCGTAAGTTCCAAGGTTTCCGGTAAGCGTAATGCAGCAATTGGTTAGCTGCTTTGTTGTTGATGAAGCGCTCCTTTACGGGGTCCCATACGACGCGCTGCTTCACTTCCCAGGCGATGTTGGCGAGTAATGCGTAGGAAGACGACCGAAAGCTCTGCTCGATAGCGGCAAGGGGCGTTTGCCTCGTCCGGATACATGTTACAAAGTCTTTGAAAAGTTCTGCCGTCCAGTCTTTCCAGTCCCACCGGATTTGCATTTCTTCCGGCGCTTCTTCTAATTTCCACGATTGAAATTGCCCCGCTCTGGAAGGGAAAAATTTATACCCTCCATCGGCGATATAGAGGCTACCTTTCGTTCCTAATAACTCAATATAGCCGTAATCCAATCCAGGTTGAGCAACCGTCTCGCTTACACGGAAATGAATCGTTTTCCCTGATGCGAGTTCATACAGGATATCCATGTTTTCCGGTATGTCGCGATCGTCTTTGATGATATGGTTACTTCCGGCGGCGGATATTGCCACAGGCGCGTTTTCATCGGTCAGCCAATGAATTACATCTAAAAAATGCGACCCTTGATTCGCAATTTGAGAAGAATAATCTTTCCACCAGCGAAACATATAAGGCGCAATATTGTACTGATACGGACGTTTTTTTCTGGGGCCTAACCATGTATCCCAATCGAAATCAGCGGGAGGCGCCTCCGGTTGCATGTTCCCGATGCCTCCGGGCGTCATATTGCTGTAATAATGCCCTGAAATCATGGACAGTTCACCTAATTTACCGCCTTTTATCAATGCAGACAATTTTTGGTACAATTCGGAATATCTGCGGACATACCCTACCGTTACGATGCGTTTGGTGCGCTGCGCCGCTTCCACGATTTTTCGTCCTTCAAAGATGGTGATTGAAACGGGTTTTTCTAAATAGACGTCTTTCCTGGCTTCTACGGCATCTATCGTTTGCAGCGCATGCCAATGGTCTGGAGTAGCAATACAAACGGCATCTACATTTTTATCTTCCAATAATTTGCGGTAATCGTCGTACAACGCGACTTGATTCGAAAATTTCTCTCCCATCGCAGGGATAGGTCGTCCCTGCGGAAGAAAATAACGCGGGTCTACAGCTTGGCGGTCGCGCATCAAATACGGTTTGTAGATATCGCATACTGCCGTCAGTTGGATATCAGGATTTTGCATATATATCTCCAACAACTGCGACCCCCTGTTCCCCACGCCAATAGCGCCCATCCTGATCCTGTCGTTAGCGCCTCTGACCGTCCCCTTCACGTCAATGACAGGGAATCCGGCGCCCATCGTTATCCCCGCCGCCGCAATAGCGGTCTTTTTGATAAAGTCTCTTCTTGAATTACTGCTCATAATCATTCGATTGCTTGTTTAAAATTGTCTGTAAAAGTACTGCATTTATTATATTTATTTTAAATATTACGCCTATTTTCGATATCCAATGTTAGATATCGCGCCAATATCTAATATTCAATGTTAGATATCGCGCCAATATCTAATATTCAATGTTAGATATCGCGCCAATATTTAACCTGCATTATTCATACTGAGTTCTGAATGTTTCTGCAAGGCGCGTTCGGCGGCATTTGTAATGTTCGGCGGCATTTGTAATGCCGCCGTCTAACACAATCGAATTTAAAATTCGACCGGGAAGAAGAGCGGCAATACAATTGCCGCTCAACAAATAGCTCAACCCAGCGACGTAAATGAATATGAATAATGCAGGTTAAAGCGCCTCAATTTTTTTTTTGAACGAAAATAAAAATAGAAAAATCGAATTTTTGACACCCCACCCGACAGGTATGCACTTTTTCCGCCTCTCACCCGAACTGAAATTCAAATTCGGCCTCCCGAACGTTTTGGAATCGAATCGAGACGACCTGCCCAACGAAGCCGACAAAATTTTCACAAACGCCCTCTCCAAAGCTACAACCCGTATGATCATCTTGACGTTTAACTTCGAGTGAGCTAACGTTAAAAATACTTTCAAAATAGCATCCTCATTTTTGATCGGCATCACTTGAATCATTTGCTACACCTACTAATCATAAATTTTCGTAAAGCATTGATCCTCCGTCGATTCCGGATTGCTTCGCAAGCTCGCAATGACGAAATCAGGTACACTTTCTCCGAAATCGCCAGGTAACCGATTGATTTTCAAGATGCCTGCATCTTGGCATCCCTAACGGGATGCAATGTTTGTAGAAATTACGCCACAACAAATACCGCATCCCGATAGGGATGCAATGTCGATAGAAAAGCATTACGCCACAACCATCTGCATGCCGTAGGTATGCGACCTGTCAATGATTGCATACCTAACGGCATGCAAAGAAAGAGGAATCGGCATTTTTCTACCGATATCGTATCCCTAACGGGATACAGCAATTCAAACGTCATTTACGCCTGTTTGATGCTTTCATCGGGGTCTCGCAATGATGGGTACGTGTTGACGGTAAATACACGGACGTCAGCTCGTACCATCATTGCGAGGAATGAAAAGATTTTTTTAGTCCCATTACCCCTCACACCTAATTCATTATCAATTAATTGAGCTAATCCGGAATTGTTAAATTGAAGATTTACATAAGAAATACCTCAAAAATTAACAACGCTTTGCTTTTTTAATATGATACTGGCCATTACGAAGCCTCACTTGTTTCGGTGAAATAAGACAATCCGTATTGGGCTGTATTACTGCATATTACAGAATTTTTTGATGGACACCTGCGGATTTAAGGTATAATACCCATCTCACCGGAGAACAATCCGGGTTTATCTAAAAAACCACCATTCATCATCAATACTCCAGTTATTCGCTGAAGAATTGATTTGATTTCATGTTCATTTGTATTGTGTTCGTAATCCATAACAAGATTTAGTTTTTTAAACGACCTATATAAAGAGTGGGATTCGGTTCCTCTAACTCATTCGGTTTAAAATGTGTTTGCCAATAGTAGAATAATTCAGGGTTGTGTTTATCCGGTATAAGTTTTATCCATTTTCTAATCGTATACATTTTATCAACGCAATCATAACTTTTCCCTGTTTTTAAATCGTAGCAGTAGGAAATACTCGTTTTTTGAAGCGCATTGTTATATTCTATAAACATGAATCGAGAACTACGGTAAATACTGTTAATTTGAATATCTTTTATTCCTCCCCATTTTTTTCCGTTTTTTGTGAATTGCAATTTCAATTCAGGAATGAGTTGATTATTCTCAAAACGATAGAGCGAATCGTAAAAAATTCTTTCATTAGTTAGTAATTGTGTGTTTTTTGGACCAATATACAAAGAAAGACCCTCAGGATAGTATAGATAAACTGTTGAGTCAATGCCAAAAATATAATTAACAAATTTTGAACCAACGAAAACCGATTGATCAAGTAATACATTCCAAATTATACAACTGTCAATCAATTGAAAGTCTCTGTTCATTGTGAAAATCATTGATTGATGAAGTGTTTTTTTTTCTTTGTTATTTATTACTTGACTTGAAACAATAAATAAATTATTATTCGAAAAATACATATCTTCGATGTACGATATCGTGGATTCATTCGAAAAGATTTTGAAATTATCTATGTATTTTCCATTTAAGTCATAACTGATAATTTTTCGACCATCGCTTACAAATAAGACTTTATTCTTTTCATCAATAGTAATATGCTTTATATAAGAACTAAATTCTCTCGGCCCTTGTCCTTTTGAAGCAAAAGAACGCACAAATTTTCCCGAAACATCAAAAACTAATATTCTTTCTCCCTCTGCAATAATAACATTATTATCATAAAGAATTACCCGCATAATTAGAAGAGGGTTTATAATGCTATTATCTGTAAGTTCCAATTCTATCGAAGTTACTTCTTCTGCTATCTCTGATAGCGGAAATGTGGTTTCTTTTGCAATTTCATAATGCGATAAAGAGGGATCAATTGGCGTATCTAAAAACTGAAATTGAATACTCTGATTAATTTCAACAGGTATCTCCTTCAGAGAACTATCCCTGACTTCTGATTGGGAACATGAGATTAATACGCCAAGTGTCGCCAAAGCCAAATATTTATTATCCATACGCTTCTATTTTTATAAGTTATACATTCAAAATGCAAAGGTACATGATATTTTAGGAATTACAAACAATCTCACCGATTTTTTTTAAAATCCTTAGGGTTGGGTTGTCAAAAATGAAATAATGATATCAAAAAATATTCGTTCCAAAAATAATCCCATCGGGATTAAATATCGGTAAAAACCGGATGTTTCTGCAAGGCGCGTTCGGCGGCATTTGTAACGTTC